>Ga0114922_10000003_pt1 | contig 254718 bp, 204 predicted proteins | sample AartaG_FD_100975 | JGI IMG/M metagenome (GOLD analysis project Ga0114922, IMG submission 100975) | Deep subsurface microbial communities from Aarhus Bay to uncover new lineages of life (NeLLi) - Aarhus_00045 metaG | ecosystem: Environmental > Aquatic > Marine > Oceanic > Sediment | place...
CCGAAGACTCAGTTCCTTACGTCACCGGACAGAGCTATCAGCTCGAGATTGTTGCTCAGGGCACGACACTGCAGGTGTCTATTGATAGCACACTTATTTTCTCGGTCACCGATAACAGCCTGGTATCAGGCAGTATAGCCCTGTACAGCTGGGGTAATCAAGGAGCCTACTTCGATAATGTCGTCGTAGAGGGTCTCTGAATAAAACTACGAAGCATCATTTGATAGTACCAGCCGAGTTTGCAGGCAATCCCTTTTACCGCCAATTGTATGAGAAGAGCGGCGACGTAATGCGGTGCCCGCCTTCGCCAGAATGTTCTTACGCCGGCCTTTAGCATCTCGAGACCATAGCCTTTCAGACCAGCCTGTTGGAGGAGCCATCTGTTGTCTGCAAAGAACCTTCCAATGTTGAAGTAGCGTTTGAATATTTCGGCTAAAGAGTAAGGGTGGCTATGGTAGACTTTTGCTGCTGCGGAATAATAAACCGAATAGCCCTGTAGAATAGCTTTGGCAGCGAAAAGCATATCTTCATTTACAATAACGTCATTTTTGAATCCACCCAATTCGTTAAAGGTTGAACGTCTGACCGCAGAGCAGGAATTGGAGCAGAAAAAGGTTTTTAGGCCAAGGGTGGCTATGTGGTTTTTAGTTTTTAGAATGGACTGAGGCGGGTAGTTGAACTCACGTGCGAAGCATTCCAGCGGGTGTGCGTCTGGCCTGGGCAAGTGGCGGCCATAGCATATAGCAATATTTGGGTCCGCTTGCATAGGCTTTACTAGCTCGGCAATCATATGCTCATCGGCAGGTACTGCATCCTGAGTGAGGAATACAACAAATTCGGTGTTGGCATTAGTCACGGCGAGATTTCTTGCCACACCATGGTTGAAATCGGCGCGCTTGATGGCTATTACCTCGCAGCTGTGGCTTCTGGCTAATTCGGCAGTTTCATCTGTAGACTCAGAGTCGATGACAAGAGTCTGAACAGGTCTTAAGGTCTGATTTTGCAGGCTCTCCAAAAGTCCGTTGAACTGCCGGCCTGCGTTGTGCGCAGGGACTATGACGCTCACAGAGTTCTCATGACCGGCTGGTTCAGTCACTGGGTACCTCACTAATGTTGGCCAACCATGGTCTTTGGCCTAAGACTCGGAAAATCACAAAGCTGTAGGCTAGCTGTATGGTCTAGGTTAGACAAAACCTCTTACCAGTGTTTTAGAAATACAAAGACGCAACTCCAGTAAATTCGATAACGGTCACTATCTAAACGGTCTTTATCAACCACTTCAAGTAGAAAAGCCTATAGTATTTAAGTTTGAATCGGCACGGGACATTCTAATACTCCCGCCCCTTAAGCCTAAGCGAGGTTTACTCCACATAACACAAAGAGCTAAACCGACGACTATACTTGCTGCGCATACGACAATTATCTTTTCATCTTACATACCCTAACCCTCTTAATTGCCTGTTTAATTCCTCTTTGTTCTCCAAGCTTTCCTTTGAAGGCGTTCCTACGTTTACTTTATTTTCACGCAACCAGGATGCCAACTTTTGTTTTAATTCAAGTTTCTTACCTTCGTATGCCGAATCCGCCAGCAGATTGTTTTTCTCCGCGGCATCCTCTCGCAGACAGTAGAATTCTTCGTTTCCGGTCTCAGGGTTGCAGATGTATTTGTAATCTCCGGAGATGATTGCAAAATCATTTAGCTTCGCCTTCTTTTTACGCCCGCTCGGGTGTGTCCTGCTTATAATATCTGCATCATTCAATTCTGTCTCTTTGTTCGAAACCAGCCTACAGACAATATTAAAGACCTCCTGAGTTCCAATATTTCCCCTTATTCTCACCGGCACTTGCCCGGGTATCTTGACCATCAAAGGAACTCGTATCACCTCATTATAAACGCTCGTCCCGTGATCGACTCTTTCTCTTTCCTTGAACTCCTCCCCGTGGTCCGCCGTTATTATTATGACCGAATCTTCCCACAACTTTAACTCCTTAATCTTATCAAGCAGCCTCCCGATCTGCCCGTCGGTATAAAATATCTCCGAATCATACAGGCACATCAAACATTCAATCTCTTCCTCCGTTAGACTTTCTTCAATCTCCCATACTTCCAGGATGTCCATAGGATTGTAAATTCTGCCGCAGTCCTTTTCTGTAAATCCAAATAACCCTTCATACTCCGGCAGCGGATTGTAGTTATGATGAGGGTCAAAGTAATGAACCCATAGAAAAAAACTGTTCTTATGATTCTTCGAAAGCCACTTTATCGCATTTCTTGTAAGTACATGCGAAGTTACGCCTTTACGACCTTTGCCAAAATTTCGGAAAGTATTAAAGCCCCTTCGTATTACATACCATTCGTTAGCTCCCCTAGTTTTGCTTCCAAGCACCTTATGGTCGGTGAATCCCGCAGTATAATAACCCAATTTAGCCAATATTTCAGCCAGGTACGTCGTGTTACAATAATAGGAAGTAATATCATCCCCGCGTTCATTTGAAATCAAGCACCCCGTCATCATCGAGTTTAACGCCGGAGCCGTAATTGGCCATGGACTGTACGCATTTTCAAAAAACAGACTCTCCTTTGCAAACTCGTCGATGTTGGGACTGGTGTTACGCTCGTATCCGTAGCAGCCCAAATGGTCCGCCCTCAACGTATCGATGCTTATCAAAATAACATTGGGCCGTCCGTGCGCATAAAGCTTAATCCCAAGTCTAACCCCTAAATTCAAGCCCAACAGACATAAAAGCAATATCAAAGCCGTTTTCCTGATACGACCTCTTCGTTTAAAACTGTACAGCTCTCCCCATCTTATTCTCGTCAGGAAAAACCACAACCCCACGGTAAACAGCAAAATTACCACATCAGCAAACAAACTCACAGGCTTGAACTTGTGGGGCAGCCAGTAGTGGTTGACTGTCCAGCCGACCCAAACAAAAAAGGCACAACAAACCACAAACGCCGCCAGCTTTTTCCTGTCCTTTACCTGGACTTCTATCACCTTGGAGAAAAACAATTTCCATATGAACTTCGCCACAGGCACAAAGACAAACACCCCGACCGAAACACCCACAACCAAAACCATCCATTTGTTCAGATGTTCCTGAAGGCTCAGGCCCCCCAGTCTGAGTATGTCATACTTGATATAATTCCCGGTAACTATCTCATACACGGAGAACGAAAGCCCGACAAGCAAGCCGGCGACTACACTTACGCTCAGTACATCAATTATCTTTTTCACCTTACATACCCTAAACTTCTCAATCGCCTGTCTGATTCCTCTTCGCCCCTCAAGACTTCTTCTGAACGACCCTCTGAAGACTTTCTTTCAATATCTCGGACCGGTTCAAGCTCTTATGAAAAACTTGTTTACCGCTCATATGCATTATCATTCTTGGATGTTCTTCAGGTATTGGCACAATTTGAAACATGATACAATTCTGGAATCTGGTCTTCAACAGGAAACCGCCTAAAGCCGGAAAATTGCTCGTTATCAAGCGCAAGATTCGGGTTGTAAAAAGGGTCGTTGCCAAGCATTTCCGAGTGGTCGTCTATCAGCCTTTTTTGGTAACGCAACTCGTCCGCCGTTATGGGGCGCGTCTTTGCTTCATAGTGAATGGCCCGAACCATCGGATTGTAAAGGCAGCGGAACCCTTCTTTGCGCAGACGGATACAGAGGTCTACATCATTGTATGAAGTTGGATATCTTTCAGAGTTAAACCCTCCTACAAGTTCAAAGGCCGCTCGTCTGATGAGCGCTAATGCTGCTGTTATTCCCGACATCTCCTGAAGAGCATAGAGACGTCCGAAATATCCGGTTGAATTCGAATCCATACGTTTGTGTGCATGCCCTGCAAGCCCTAATATTCCCAAAATCATGCCGCCGTGCTGAACTTTTCCGTCAGGATACAAAAGTAGCCCCCCGACAGTCCCAATAGAATCGTCAATCTGTGCGGTAGCTACTAATTGCTCTAACCATTTGTCCGAGACGATTTCAACATCATTGTTCATAAAAAGAACAAATTCTGAGTCGACTGAACTTACAGCCATGTTGTTAATCTCGGAGTGGTTGAATTGACTGTCATGTTGTATTACTTTCAGATGATTCTCCGAGCTTTCGGAAGCTAAATATTCTGTCACCTTCAAGTCATCGGATTGATTATCTACAATTATAATCTCATAACTTGGATAGTTTGTATGCGCTCGAATCGAAGAGATGCACTTTTGCAGAAGAGCAAGGGCGTTTCTTGTAGGAATTATGATGCTCACCTTTGGAGAGCGAGAAGGTTGTAATGCTATCTGATAGAGCGTTGGGCAAAGCTCGTGAAGTGATACATCTGCTTTTAGATTTCTTCGCTTTAGCGCCTCTGCCACTGCCTTTTGTGCGCCGGTCGAAGCCTTTCCATTCATGCCTACTGAACCTGCAACCACGCGGCAGTGATACAAGACCCGCGGAATATGCACGATTTGCTCTCTTGAAATGACCTCTGAAAGCCGCAGCGCCAAATCGTGGTCGTGACCACCATCCAATTCCCGCAATCCACAAACCTTGGAGAGTGCATCAGCAGTGTAAAGACTAAAATGGCGCGTGTACATATTAGACAAAAGCAGCTCGGGCGAAAAATCCGGCTTGAAATAAGGACAGTGGCACCGTCCGTCGTATGATATCTTGTCCTCATCGGAGTAAAACCAACGGGCCTGAGGGTGCTTATTTATAGCCCATACAATCCAGGTCAAAGCATCGGGTGTAAGCTCGTCATCTTGGTCAAGGAACCCTATGAATTTACCTTTTGCCTGCCTTATTCCTAAGTTGATTGCCTCCGCTATTGCTGAATTTCGCTCTGGGTAAAATGCACGAATGCGGCTGTCTCGTGATGTCCAAGTATTGATAAACTTTTTTAGGCCGTTTTTTTGGGTCGCATCGTTCACCAATATGAGCTCCCAATTTGTGTAATATTGGCTGACCACCGAACTAATGCATTCTTCCAGCCATTCGCCACTTACCTCGTACACAGGTACTATTATGGACAAAACGGGCTTATCAGGACATTTGGTAAGGACATATTGACTCTGTGAGCGTGAGAGCTGGTTTCGAAAAGGCCGGTACGAAGGCTCTCGTTTAGGTGTACCGAACCTTGTGAGCAGACGATACCAACATAGCCTCAAACCACCAGACCTGTACGCATTCCGAACCTTTTCAAATTTAATTCCCTGCGGCCTAAAAAAAAACCAAATGAAAGCACGAGTAAGAATCAACAAATACGGGGGTCTTTCCTCGATTTCGGGCGTTTCAAACTGATTTTGTTCCCTCTCTGTACTCACCAACTGGAACCTTTTCCTTCAAAAAAGACAAGTGCCTCTTGAGCAACTCTAAAGTCCGTCAGTTTCCTTGTAATCTTCTTATTATTCTTATGGCCATTTTCATCAAACGCTTGGCGCATGCTCTTCTCTTAGTGTTAGGTGGAAATATTTTATTCCTGAATTTGTAGTAACACATAAGAAGCTTCTCTTTCTCGGAACCAAGTATCTGAGCCTCAAGGTTTTCTACTTGCCTGCGTAAATATCGAATCTGGATATTGCTTTCTTGTAAGTCACTCTGCAAGCTTTTTAAATCAGCCTGAGAGCCTGTCAATTTGTTGTCCACAACCATAAGTTCCTTTACACATAATATATCTCTTATGGTGTGTTTGTGCTCTTCCAAGATTTTGAAGTCCTTGTTTAAGCTTACTGAATAGTCAAGCTTATTATTCAATAACTTTTCAAAAGCAGTTTTTAATCCATTATAATTCTTAAACAAGTATTCCTCAATGCCTCTTTCTTCCATAAAGAAACTCATTTTGTCTTGTAGTTCAGCCAGAATGAAAGGGACGCCGTGAACATATGAAAAAATGGCACCATGTAAGGATGCAGATATAAAATAATCAAACTTACCAATGACGGTGAAGATCTCCTCAGGTTTCAAAACCGGAAGCAGTGTGGAATTCTTTACTTGCTGACGTAGTTTGGCCAGATGCTTAAAATCATAATTGTAATGAGTAATAGGCAGAAGGTAAATATGGAAACGAAGTTTTGATAAATACCGAATGAGAGATCCCAGGTCATCTATTAATCCCGGTCCTAGATTAATTCCAATGCTTGGTCGGCAAATTTTTAGGCCAACATTAGTCAAATCGTTGAGAAGCATTGCTGTACACGGGACTACCTTAACTTCATTTGTTAGATAAGAAATCTTTCGTTTATCCCCCTGGCTTCTGACGCTGATATAAAGATAATCGTTTAGGTATCCAAGGTCAGCAGGATTACTTAATATGCCACAGCTATTAAGAATGTGAGGACCAGAAACTTTGAACTTATCATAGAAAAAATCTGGACTAGGTCGCAAAAGGTAGCCACCACCAATAATTATCGCTTGATAGTCTCGCGGATTAAATCTTCCCGGCACAAGCTCTTCGAATTGTACCCCAAGGTCACCTACTATTTTCCTGACACTTATACCAATTGCCAAATCGCCGATGTTGCCGCTAATATTGTCATGCAGAATACCAACTTTTTTTTTCATAAGTTTCCGTAGTTCTCAAAACTGGTGTCAATTCCCCCCAACCGCAAATAGTATCTTGAGTTATAACATCCTTCATTCTCCTCGGGGCAACCTAAATTTTTGGATTCGTATATTTATTGACACGATTATTGTGCCGGCGCCTCAAAGACCGAGTTGGCAATCCGGGCGATCAGGATATTTTATAAACAGAGTTTTTATTCTTTCTTGCCGGTTCCATGTTTCTCCGGTATGCGTCTATAACTACATCTGCTTCTCCCTGCGTCTTAATCTCTCCATTTTCCAATAAAATCACCTTATCGCAAAATCTTTCAACGGCGTTTAAATCATGGCTTACGAATAAAATCGTTCGTCCATCTTCCTTGAAGTTTTCAAAAGAATTATAACATTTCTGCTGGAAATCCATATCTCCTACGGCCAAAACCTCATCTACCAGCAGTATTGGACTCTCAACACCGACCGTTATCGAGAAGCCCAGCCGTACCTGCATTCCAGACGACAGGTTCTTCAGCTTTGCATCGACAAATCTTTCCAATCCGGAAAAGTCAATTATCCAGTCATACTTTTCCTCGACCTCCTGCCGCGACATGCCGAGTAAAGCGCCATAGAAAAAAATATTGTCTTTGACCGTAAGTTCCCACTGAAATCCTACCCCCAGTTCAAGAAAAGGAGCTATATTTCCATTAACGGATACGCGCCCTGAGGTTGGCTCAAACACCTTGGCTACGACTTTCAGCAACGTAGACTTGCCGGCGCCGTTTTTGCCTATAATCCCTAAAAACTCGCCCTCATTGACTTTTAAGTTTATATTGCGCAAAGCATAAAGTTCTTCATATGTCTTCTTCTGAAGAAGACTGACGAATCTCTGCCGCAGAGTTGTTTTTTTGTCGTGCGGCAAACGGAACACCTTGCTTACTCCATTAAGAGTTATCATAAATCCTCTGCAAAACTGCGTGACAATCGGTTGAACATTCCTAAACCTATCGCAAATAAACCAACCGCCACAGAAACTATAACAATGTGATTCATTAAACCTAAGAATTCGCTGCCCGGCCCGATTACTGCCTGTCTGCAGCCCTGGATAATCCTCGCGACGGGATTTAGAAATATTAACGTATGGTATTTCGCCGGCACTATGGAAATCGGATATATGATGGGCGTTGCCCAAAAACCAAGCTGAACAAAAACCTCCCAAATATGGTGGATGTCCCTGAATTTCGGGAATAATGCGCACAGCAAAAGTGCCAAGCCCACCACAAGTATGTAAAGTTCAGCTAAATAGACGACAAAAAGCAGTGCGCTCATGCGAAAGTGAGCGCCGGAGAAAACAAAAAATAAAAAAAACACACCTATATTGAGCAACAAGGTTAGAAGAGATGTCAAGGAAGAGGCTACAACGATAATCCACCGTGGGAAATAAATCTTTTTAAGTATCGACGCTTTGCTTTCTAATAGCACCATACTGTTGAGGGTCACCTCAGACAAAAAATTCCAAAGAATAATCCCCAAAAGGAGATACAATCTGTAGTTTTCGACCTGCCATCTGACAAACACCGAAAATACAAGATACAGCGTTCCAAACATCAACAATGGCTTAAGCAGACTCCACAAGTATCCCAATACGGAATTGTCGTATTTTATTTTAAAATCTGTTACGGCCATCACAGTTGTGAGAAACAGGTAGTTATTTCTATGAACGAGATTTGCCGTTTTACAATTTTCTGTATATGACGACTCTGTTTCCATTCGCCTGGTCCACATATTCGTGCTCTATGTTGTCTAACTGTCCTGGCAAGATTGCCTCACCGCCCTTGAATTCTCTGACAATATAATGAGTTTTTTTAGGAACCTGTCCAGCCTTACATATTACGCCTTTACGTTGGGCGTAGAAACTGATGCGAATATCGGGAACCCCCACGATGTCTTTCTCACCAGTGTGCGTTGCAAGCCATTGAGCAACATCCCTAAAACTTTGCTTTGTTGCACGAATCGGTGTAAGTAATTTGGGAATGCATATGAAAATACCGATGGCCAATAAGACTAAAAACCAAGTCGCCTCACTGGTTTTTACCTTGGATGGCTTTTCAACTTCTTTAGAAAGTTTATCATGTAGCCAGGTCCCCATCGCCTGTAAACCGGCAGAGGCATAGAAAATTGTAAATATCACTAATGGCATAGTGTGTCTTCTGCTCATATAGTCATATTTGCAGTAAAGCAGCACCATTAATGGTACGTTCAAGACAACAAGAGCTATTATGAAAAACTTTTCGGGCCTATGCCAATCGCATCTTCTAAAACGCCCATAAATACCTATTAATAATGCCGGCACAAAAAACCACATCAAGGTATCACCAACTCGCTCGACAAGTTTGCCAAAACCTCTCGCAATCTTCGATGACGCAAAGCCCGCCACAGCCGCACTGTTTAAGTGGATTTGCACTCTCTGTTCACAGGTTTCGCCCGTTCGAAAGCCTGACATTAATTGCTTCTTGGGGAATACCGCCCCTTTCAATTTCATATACGGTCCGGCCGTAAGCAAGAAAGCAACAAGTAGCAAGGTCATTGCATACAACGCCTTACGTTTGCACATTGTGCGTTTCCACCATAACAGCTGCAGCCCCAACCAAAAAAAACCAAACACAACCACTTGAACGCACTCAGGCCGAATAAGATATCCCATTCCAGCAGCTAATCCCGCAAACCCAAACAGCCACCATTTTCCATTTGCTGCGCGCATCAGCAGCCAGACCCCAACTGCCAAAAAGAAAATATGCGGCCAGTCACTGAGGGCATCGCTGCCATACTCAGCGGGTTTAGGCAGAAACACGAGAATCAATGTCCCCCAAAAACTAAGTTCGGCTCCGACCAAATCTCTGCCTATAAAATACACTGCAATTATCGCAAGAAGCCTGAACATCAGTGCTACACCCTGAGCGCAATATATCCAACTCCATATTGACATGCCTTCACGCAGAACCGAGGAAATCTTATGGGCAAGTAAAATAAGTAATGGATAACCCGGATGCTGATATTTTCTCGCCATAGTATTGATGGGTGCTGCCCTTAGTTTTTTGGCGTACTCAATGAAGGTCACGCCATCCTTGGCAATAACAGTAGTGGTACTTATAAGATAGATACCAATCACTGCACCGAGAGCCAACAAAATTATTATATGGATGATACTGAGTTTCGGGTTTTCCAATTTAATACGCAGTCTTTCCTGTTAAAATTTGCCATGTCATCAACAGTAGTATTCTCAGGTCCAATCCAAGTGACCAGTTTCTGATGTAGTGTAAATCATATTGCAATCTTTTTTTGAGAGAAGTATCACCACGAAAGCCATGCACTTGCGCCCATCCGGTCATACCTGCCTTGACCTTGTGCCTGAGCATGTATTTTTTGTACTCCTCAGCAAACTGTTCTACAAAGCAAGGACGCTCAGGCCTGGGCCCAACCATGCTCATTTCCCCCTTTATAACATTTATAAGCTGCGGTAACTCATCAAGGTTTGTTCTTCGCAACCACGCACCAATTCGCGTACATCGTGGGTCGTTGGTCTTAGCCCATTGCGGTCCATTTTCTTTTTCTGCATCCACTGGCATTGTTCGAAACTTTATTATCGTAAATTCTCTTTGGTCCATACCGATTCTGGCTTGTCTATAGAACACAGGCCCTTTGCTTGTCAATTTAACCAACACAGTAATCACACCCATAGGAAGAGCAGATACTACCAGCAACACCAGAGACGCCGCGCAATCAAAAACTTCTTTTAAGACAATATTGGCGCCACTCAAGGGAGATTCGGCAGCCGAGAAAAGGACCTGAGAACCTATAGTTACCGCTGTTGCCTTGCTTGTCGAGGTCAGATTGCCCCAATCCGGCACGATGCGCACCGTGATACCTTTACACTGAAGACGTTCCAGAAACGGATAAGCCGCCTGAGCCTCCGTGCCACTAAGAGCAAGATAAACCTCGTCTATCTCTTTGGCACTTACCAATTCACTTAACTTTTCAATAGGGCCATATATAGGCACACCAAGCAATTCAGTTCCAATACGACTGGGTCTGTCATCAACAAAAAACCTGCATTTTAGACCGAACCAAGCGATTCGCTCGATCTCCTGAACAAGCTGTTGTCCCTTCTTGCCCGCCCCTATCACAGCATAATAACGCACGTTATAGCCTTTTCTACGCAAATTCCGCATTATTGCCATCGCAAACAGGTGTGAGAGAACCAGCCCGCCAAATAGCGCAAAAATGAACAGTATTAACAGTTTCCGCGAGTAAGGATGGCTCTGAATGCAATACAGGAACGCCAGCACGAGCAGAGCACTAAAGATGCTGGCTTTGAAGATATCAGCGAGCTGCGTGAACACACTTTGTATCCGTTTGGGCTTATAAAGCCCTGCCCACAGACAGCTCAGGTAACAGATGCATACTATCGGCAATCCCAAAATCAGGTGTCTTCCAAAATCCGGTATTCCTTTTGGACTGCTGAATATACTCCACTTGAATCGCACAAAGTAAACAGCAACCCAAATCCCGCTTATAACCAGGATATCAAGGGCAGACCGAAGTACGTAGAAAAATGTTGCGTGTCTTCTTAGCATAAACCGGCCTCCTGCCGGAATCGTAACCGAACACGCGGATCCTCAAAGCTATCCAAACTGTATTATTCCGGCTGTTCCGTCAGTTTATTTCTTAATCCTTGCGAACTACTTTGCTCACACATGCTTCGGCTTAAAATGATACCACCCACCTAGTCAGCAATCAAGTGTTTTTACAGTTATTGTTGTTAGTGGAAGATGAGGTTTCAGGCATGGAGAACCTTTGCTAACTGTGAGCTAATTCCTCTCAAGGACACAGAGTTGCCGGCTGGCAGCGGGTAGCATTCTGCGTACAGCAGCTCTTAAGCCTCCTCACAGTGCCGCTTTTCCGGCTTGTCGGAACAGTTTTTCCAGTGCTACCCAAAAATCCTCTATTAGGCGTATTCCGCAAGTATATACCGATCCGCGACAAAATCACAATCTGCCTCCAAGCTGACCTAATAGCAACACGATAAATCACCTGCAGTTGGTTGTCACGATACTACTTATCTGGTACAATTGACTTATATTCGTTTCATGGGCTACACTTTAAGTGCTGCCAGACTAAGAAATCCGCCTGGAGGCATCATGATTGAAATGTTGAAGAAAAAACGCCCCTTTCTGTGGAGGAAATCCATAGTAGTGGGGGTAATATTACTGCTCGTCGTCCGGACCATATGGTTTTTTCCTCGAACAAACTGGTCCATTAAAGACATACGTAAAACGGACGTTACTGCAGAAAACATGGGCCAAATAGGCATTACCCCAAAGGATGTGCGTCACGTCGTCCTCATCAGCATCGATACATGCCGGGCAGACCACCTTGGATGCTATGGCTACTCCCGCAAAACCAGTCCCAACCTCGATGCCCTTGCCGCTGACGGTGTTTTATTTAATCATGCCGTCGCACCGGTACCTATTACCCTTCCCTCCCACAGTTCCATGTTGACGGGGACGATACCTCCTTATCACGGAGTACGCGACAACAGCAGTTATCGGCTGGCAGGCGCAAATGTTACCCTTGCCGAGGTCTTGAGGGAAAATGGGTTTGCAACTGGAGCAGTCATCGGCTCTTTTGTTTTAGACTCGCAGTTTGGTCTCGATCAAGGATTTGACACCTACGATGACAACTTAGGCAAAGAGAATAGGACGGTCAGTCATTTCTTCAACGAGCGCAAGGGCCAGGAAGTAACTCTTGTCGCAAATAGATGGCTGGAAAAACACCGCAAGGACAAGTTTTTCCTTTTCATCCATTATTTTGACCCCCATTACCCTTATGAGCTACACAAACGCTCTCTCTTCACCTCCATACCTTTCCTTGCTCTCCCGAGGGACAAATACGACGGTGAAATCGCCTATACCGACAGTTGTATCGGCCGGGTCATAAATAAACTAAAAGATCTCAATCTCTACGATTCCACCTTATTAATCATTACGGCTGACCACGGAGAAAGCCTAGGGCAACATTCCGAATCGTCTCATGGGTATTTCATTTATCACAGCACGCTGCATGTTCCTCTTATTGTTAAAGCCCCTGGAGGACCTGAGGGCAAAATAGTAAACGACCTTGCGGGCTTAATTGATATAGTACCCACCGTCTGCAGTCTTTTGGGTATTCCCGTCCCCACACATGTGCAAGGCAGAGACCTGAGCGCCTTCTTCTCTAACAGAAGCAGTTCTAGCAACCAAAGGTCTATTTACTGCGAATCGCTCCTGCCCACAAAATTTGGTTTAGGTCCATTCCTCGGCTTGGTAAGTGACCATTGGAAGTATATCCATACTTTAGAGCCCGAATTGTACGAACTCAGAAAAGACCCTCTCGAAACTAAAAATCTGCTGGATGAGCAGACAAAACAAGCACAAATCATGCAAGAACACCTCAAGTTGGCTCTACAAGACAGCAGCCTTAACAAAACAGCAGGTAGTAAGATATCGTTGGACGAACAAACCAGAAGGCGTCTCCAGTCGTTAGGGTACATATCAAGCCGCACAGTGGATGAAAACATTCAATTTGTTGACGAAAAAAGATTAGATCCAAAAAAATTCGTTGAGTTTTATAATTTCACCGACAAATTCTTTGAATTTAGATTGTCAAAAAAATTCGACAAAGCAAAAAAACTCTGTGATAACATGCTGGCAAAGTGGCCTGACATGAAGCAGGCACACTATTATTTAGGCTTAATCGCTCTCTCCAAAAAAGATAACCGGGCGATGATCACACACTTTTCCCGATACTTAACAGCCACGAAGTCGGATCCTAATGCTCTTGACATGCAGGTTAAAACTGATTATGAACTGGCGCTTGCTCATACCAACTTAGGTGTTGCACTCCAGCGTGAAGGGCAAATCGAACAGGCTATCCCGCACTACCTTAAAGCCTTGTCTTACAACCCCTACTCCGTAGAGACAACCTACGATTTGGCAGGTGCTTACTTTGAGCAGGATAGGCTTCCTGATGCCAGCATTTACTATAGCCAGACATTAGAGTTAGACCCAAATTCTCCATACGCACATTACATGATGGGCAACGTGCTGCTTAAACAGGCCAAATTTGAACAGGCCATTATCCACTATAATAAAGCCCTGCAATTAAAACCAGACTGGGAAAACGCTCGCCGCAACCTGACTATAGCCGAGCAAAAGAAAAGAGGATTCTAAAAAACCGCTTTTTTCTCAGACCATTCCGAAACCACACCCAACCGGATGCAAGCGAAAACTCTTGGCCTATAGAGATTCCGTAACGCCCTGTGTTTTGACCAATCGCAAGGAAACGATATGCCTAGCTGACGACCTGATTCACTCTTGAGGACAACGCCTCCCACACAACTCCGTTTATAGCCGAACCCTTAAAAATGGCTTAGAAATCAATGCAAAAACCAGCGAAGCAACGAAGAAATAAACCAGCCACCAGTCAGTCCCGCTGGTCCAGGACAGACGGTCAGGATAATCAATACTGATAGACTGGACGACCGAATCGGGGCCTAAAGGCTTCTCCGCCGGATGCAACAAAATATCAGCCCATCGCCATCCGGGCCGCTCGGCGCTTACACACATAAAGCCCTCACCTATTGCTAACTCTTTCTCAACCAGGTCGTCCCGTACTTCAAAAACCATCCGATGTAGCCCATTCTGACGCGCTTTGATTTTCCAGTATACTTCTCGCTTGCTGAGAACGCGAACCGGCCCGGTTATCACCTCAGCCGAAGGCATTGACTCAACATTTATCTCTGGCCACGGCTTTTCAACATTATTGTTCAGTTGCATCGTTACTACTGCCTCTTCACCCTGCAGCAGCGGACGAGACTGATACCAAAGCGCCATTTGGGCCGCCAGTAAAGACACCGGTATAATCGATATCAACATAGGCCTGATGTAATGGAACAACAACATAAAAGCACCCTTGAAGAGATGTCCCTGGGCCTTAAAGGTAACCACCATGCTGTCTTTAAAAAGTTTGAGGGTAAGCATATTGGCCTTGATGTTGTCCCTGACGCGCCCTACGGCGGTCTGATTTGAAGTGTATTTTAAGATAATCAGCAATACTACCCCCGTCACTGCCGAAACAATCCCGTTCGACAGCCACCCTGGAAGCACACCAATCGGAGCAAGCAGAAATCTACCAAGGGCGTTGGTAACGACGTTAATCAAGGTTGCTAATTGGGCGAGAAAACTCATCATTCGATGTAGCCAAGTCCTCGAAGCTGGTCCGCAACTTTCTCATCTGATTCGGAAGCTTCGTATTTGGCAAGTTCCATCTCAATGATATGCGTAACAAACTCTTCGACGCTGCTGTAGCCCGCCACTTCGGCCGCCTTTTTCACCCGGTCAAAAAGGTTTGAATCAATCTTTATCTTGGCCATTCGTTTAACTCCCTTACTTAACTGTCTCAATACTTTAGTCTATGTTGGGAAAATATTTCTGCCCTCCATTGAGGATGGGACTTCCAACCCAAATTCCGTCAGAATCGACGGCGCCACGTCTATCAAAGCCGGCCTCTCGGCGGTGATGGGTTTGTTGCTGAAAATAACCCCCGGCACCTCCGAAACATCGGCGCAATGGTCCGCACTCCACGCTGAGTCGTTGTCCAACAAAACTTCTTCTGTCATATCTCCAAGACAGGTGGCCCATGATGCGCGGAAGCCGCGGGCGTAGCCCACGACCAAATCAGGAGCCAAAGCCGTGGCGGGGCCGCGATATGCCTTATCGGTACGGTGCACTTGCCTGATGACTCGTTTGCCATTGGTGTCGGTAAGCACCTCAAGCTTGCCTTTCAATTCTTCGATGAGTCCTTCGCGTTGGGGGCCCGGCTCCACTATGCCATCTCGCTCCCGTCCTTTGAGATTCAGGTATAGACCGTTTATGCCCAGCCCGTACGCTCTTGTTTTTGACCAATCAACATCGCGCAAAATCGCGGTAGAACCTCCAGGCTGCACATAGCCGTTTGCCCGCAGCCATGAGTTGAGATTAAACTGCCTTCTGAAGTTGGCAAAGCCGTGGTCGCTCATCGCAATAATCGTGGCCTCATTACCATAACGGTGCAGAATATCTCCAAGAACATCATCCATCTTCTCATAAATGCCTTTTAGGTGATTGAAGTACCTTTTGGCCTCGGCAGTTGAACGCACAGGATGCTTCTCGTCCGAATCCCACCAGAACATATGCGCCTGTAAATCTGTGCTGGAAAAGTAAAAGAACAAAAGGCCCTCGTCATACTGTTCGAGGGCGTATTTCAACAGGTTGAGTCGTTCCTGGAGCACATAATCCGCCTGGGTGGCATACTCGGCATCGGAGAATACCTTGTTCGCTAACGCCTTGTGGTCCTCCTGAAACCCCGTGGTATAGAACAGGCCCAACTTATCGGAAATCCGCTTAATAAACTCTGGTGGCTCGGTAAGCTTAAGGTAAGGCTTAGCTGGGTCACTGTTAACGGGAGTTACATAAAGTCTGAAGTTCGGGCTAAACTCTTGCAGATAAAATCGGCATATACCGCTGATGTGTTCGTTAAGACCGGGCTTACTCAATTCAAAATCCAGCTTTATCCAGCGACTCCACTGCCCTTCTTTGAGCAGGACTTTATACTTTTGGATTTCAATCACCGCCGCTTTGGCACCTGTGTCCCGATGCACAGCAAATTTAATAGCAGCGGGCTTGGGATTTACAAGAAAACTATTAGTTGGACCAATCAATTCAGCTTTAGCGGTATCATTTTCGAAGAAAAGCATGGACCGTCGGCCGCCGCCTTCCTCCTTTGTACGAACGGGTCCGTCCTCGCCATAGTGCTGATATGTGCCGTATGTTCCCAGCATGTCGGGAGTACCCATACCTGATAAACACCGATGGTGGCCGTATTTCGACCGGCTCGAAGGGTAGTTTGAAGGCAGGTTATAGAATACCGAGCCGATACCCGCCTCATCCAGATAATCCCAGAAAGGCGTCCCTTGGCGCCGCAGCAAAGTAACGGGGCGTTTGTGATTAAAAGGCCAGAAGTCCAGTTGTACTTTGTGCTCTCCTATTTCCCAGTAACCCTCCCCTGGTAGTGTCTCTGCCATCGCGAAAAACGGAACACACTGTTGTTCAGGATGACGATGGATAAAATCAAATATCCCATGGCTTCCCGGCCCGGCACCATTAATGAAATTCGCCCACGCCACCGGGCTCTGCGGTGGAATGCTGGTGCCCAGAACGCGGTACCCACCAAGTTGGCGAAGCCTGGCAAAATTGGGCAAGTTCCCGGCATTCATCATTCTTTCAGACAAACCGGGATCCATGCCATCGATGCCAATGACAATGACCTTCTTTCCTGCACCAGCCCGTCCTTTTTTACCCGCATAGACGCGCCTTGTAGTCAAACCTGCGCTAAACCCTGCCGCCGCTATAGCGGAACGCTTGAGAAATTCCCGTCGATCAAGCTTTCTATTGATTCTACTGACCATCTTACGCACTCTGTGATATCAATTATTTTTTGTGACTTCTACAACCATCTGTATCAGCTACTGTTAATGCCTTGCCGTCCATATACTTGGGAACATCAACCCCGAACATGTCCAGCACGGTCGGACCTATATCCATCAGTCTGGGACGCTCTGCATCAATGGGACGATTACAAAAAAGAACACCTGGAACAAGAGAATGGTCAATGCAATGGTCGCCGCTCCAGGCCTTGGTATTGGCGTGAAGGATTCTCTCGGTTACCTGCCCAATTGCAGTCTCCCATGATGCGCGGTAACCCTTGTTATACCCTACAAGCAGGTCGGGTGATTCTCCTTTATACGGCCCGCGGTAAATCTCCAGCGCATTATAAACCTGCTTAATCACGCCCTGCCCCCTCTCCGGGTCTCTCAGTTCGGCAAGCTTTTCGGCAATTTCTTTTCGCAGTTGGACGGCTTCGGACCCCGAATCCACAATCCCCTGCGACTCTCGACCCTTGAGATTAAGAAAGATACCTGCCAGACCAATCGCAAAAGCACGCGTCTGGGACCAGTCAACAACGGCAAGATACTTTTGCTCCCTCGGACCATCCTTAACTTTAAGGTAGCCATTCTCCTCGAGCCATCGGTTCAAATCAACACCGTAACGAAACGTGCTAAATCCGTGGTCAGAAATAATCATAACGATAGTGTCTTTGCCCTTACACTTGGCCAACGTCTTACCTACCAGTACGTCCATACGCTGATAAAGTTCTTCGATGACATTGCGCTGCTCGTCCGGAGTTTGTCCCCGATGTGCAGGGTGCTCCTCGTCAATATCCCGCCAAAATGTGTGCTGTAAGCGGTCGGTACCGTCAAACACACAAACGCACAGGCCGTGTCTGACTTTGTCCAGAGCATCAAAAAACATCTGCTCCCGCTCTCTATCCATATTGATACATTGTTGTATAAAACCATCGTCGACGAGAACTTTTTCATTAAGAGCCCAGCTGTCCTCGGCAAGACCCAAGGTGGCAAAAGGACCTTGTCGCTTGGCAAGGTAGGTCGAGTAAATAGCAGGGTAGGAAATGGGCATAGCCGGCTTTTCCGGGTCGATGTTGACAGGTGTAACATACAACTCAAATTCAGGCGAGGTACTCAACAAAAGAAACTTGCAGATGCCATGCACCTTTATACCCGGAGCGGCTTTAAAGTCTACCTTTATCCATTCGGTATATTCGTCCTTCCTGAGCCCGTAACTTACTCCGTTAATTTTGATATCTGCTGAAGAGTCGTCCTTGATAGTCACCACAAAAGGAGATTTCAAAACATTATTGTCCTTCCGTAGCGGGTTCTCTGAACCGACAAGCTCTGCTCTTATGGTGTTACCTTCTCTGGTCACATAATAATTTTCACCGCCGGTGTGCTCAACCTTCTCCTCGGCCCGGGTAGTGTAAAAGGAAAACATCCCCTGCGTGCCCCGCAGGTCCGGAACACACATTCCTGATAACTGTACGCCGCGAAATTTCTCAGGAGGAAAGGTAATGGGAACGCGAATGACACTGCTGAATATCCCGTGCTCGCCCAGAGTCTTCCAAAAGGGTTTACCCTTGCGCAGCAAACGAATGTCGGCTTTGCCCAGGGGAAACTGATACTTACCCAGACTGATTGTTCTCCGCGGCCCTCTAATGTCCACCGAACTAAGCCTGGGCTGATAGCTCTGCTTATCACGCGTCAGAAAATCGAAGATATTATGTTTGCCCGGATTACAGCCGGTCTGAAACGATGACCATGCCACCGGCGACATTGACGGAACAGTGGTTGACAACCGCTTAAAGCAGCCACGGTCTCGAAGCTTGGCCAGGTTAGGAAGCTTGCCCTCGGCCAGGAACTTTTCCGTCAGCAGCGGGTCCATTCCATCCAGCCCCAGTACCACGAATTTCTTGACCCGGCTCCGGGCGAAAGCACGCCGACCGCGAATTGCCCGAATAATATAGCGTATCGGCCAAGTGAAAAGGGCCAGCAGCCCGGACAGCAGGGCCGTAAACATCACCAGGAACGAACCCACCACCGCAAACCCAGCCCCCGGCCCAATATAAGCCTGAGCCTGACCGGGGATAGCCAAAACAAAAAGAACAACCACAAACAGAAATTTAAGATTTCTACGCCCCTGACTTGCTAACCTTTTCTCGTTGATTTGCTGTAGAACCTGAAATACAGTGCCCGTAATCGAGGATGAATTTCCCATATCGACATCTTAATCGATTTAATTGGTCAACATCTTTGTTTACGTGTTTATTATAGCATATATAGATATGAGAGACAACGAAATTCGGCTCGTCTCCAGTGCCTGCTAAACGCCTGAACCGGCTTATCGCCGATGGATTCGCTACAAAGCGAAAGTCGCACCCAGACGCCGCATAGCCCCCAACGCTCACCTAAACGTGTGAAAACGCGACTTTTTCTTGGTGGATATTGCTCATCATTTTGATATAATAGATAATTTGCATAACTGAGCAGTTGTTCGTGATTAATCAGGAGTGTTCTCGGCATGAATTCCAGTCTAAGCCAGTTGGATAAGTTAGAAAATCAAAGCATTTTCATCATAAGGGAAGCTTACAGCCAGTTCAGAGACGTGGCTATGCTCTGGTCAATAGGCAAAGACTCCACTACCCTGCTTTGGCTCGCAAGAAAAGCTTTTTTTGGTAAGATACCATTTCCTGTTCTTCATATCGATACCACCTACAAATTTAAAGAAATCTATGACTTTAGGGCCAAATATACCGAAGAATGGGACTTGAGCCTCATCATTGCAAAAAACGACGAGGCTATTAAAAAAGGCATGGGCCCGGATAAGGGGAAGTTCCAGTGCTGCAACGAACTCAAGACCGTCGCTCTCAAACAGGCTATCGCCAAGCATGGCTTTAAGGCCCTGTATCTCGGAATAAGACGGGATGAGCATGGTATTCGGGCAAAGGAGAGAGTCTTTAGTCCGCGAGATGAGGATTTCGAATGGGATTATAAGAACCAGCCGCCTGAGCTGTGGGACCAGTACAAGACCAAGGCAGCGGAGGAGGAACACCTCCGTGTCCACCCATTGCTCGGCTGGCGCGAAATCGACGTCTGGGAATACGTAAAAAGAGAAAACATACCAGTCACCGAACTCTACTTTGCCAAAAACGGTAAACGCTTTCGCAGTATTGGCTGCGAAACATGTTGCGGGCCAGTCGATTCACAAGCCGACACCATAGACAAGGTTGTTGAGGAGTTAAAGGTCTCTAAAATTTCCGAGAGAAGCGGCCGGGCACAGGACAAGGAAGATGACTACATGATGCAGAAACTCAGGTCGCTGGGATATATGTAAATAATGCTCACTGCTGAACCCTCCCATAAATTTGAAAACCTTAGCATAACTGACAGGACTTAAAATGGACGTACTTAGCTTTGTCATCGTAGGCCACGTCGACCACGGCAAATCGACACTGATTGGAAGACTCCTTTATGATACCGATTCGCTGCCGCCGGATAAGATTGACGAAATTAAAAAGGCCTCCGCCGGCCTGGGCAAACGTACCGAATTCGCCTACCTACTGGACCACCTGGAAGAAGAACGCAAACAGGGTATTACCATCGATACAACCCAGGTCTTTTTCAAAACCAGCAAAAGACGTTACGTAATAATCGACGCTCCCGGTCACGTGGAATTTGTCAAGAATATGATAACCGGAGCCTCGCAGGCGGAGGCCGCCGTTTTGATTGTCGATGTCGCTGAAGGGGTTAAAGAACAGACCAAACGACATTCATATATGTTGTCGCTGCTCGGACTACATCAGGTTGTAGTCGTCCTTAACAAGATGGATCTCGTGGATTTCGCTGAGGAACGTTTTGATGCCGTCAATAAGGATGTGCAGAAATGGCTCAAATCAATAAATATCGAGCCTACTCTTTACATACCTATTTCCGCAATCGAAGGTGATAATATCACAGTCAAATCTGTAAAGATGAACTGGTACACCGGCCCGACGTTCCTGGACAGTTTAGACACTTTGCAGAATAAGCAGCCCCCTGAGGATAAACCCCTGCTTTTCCCTATACAGGACGTTTACAAGATTGCTGACAAAAGGATAAACGTAGGCAGGGTGGAGGGCGGTGTTATTGAAAAGGGAGCCGAAATAAAAATCCTTCCCGGCGGACAGCTAACGCGCGTCAACTCCGTCGAGACGTTTCTTAAGGACCGCGACAAGGCTATCGCAAGCGAATCCATTGGGATGACGACCGCCGATTCCGTCTTTCTTGAGCGCGGCAATGTAGTGTGTTTACCCGGCGCCGAACCTGCCTTGACCGACGAAGTACCCGCCAATATCTTCTGGATGTCCAAACGTGACTTCACAGCTGACCAAAAAGTGACAATAAGATGCGCCACCCAGGAAACAAGCTGTAAAATTCAGAGCATTAACAAGCGGATTAACTCCTCAACACTCGAGGTTATCGAGGAAAACGCCAGCGTAATCAAGAATCTTGAGGTTGCGGAGGTCATCATCAAAACCAAAAAACCAGTGGCCATCAAAGACTTCACGATGTTCAGGAATTGGGACGCTTCGTGCTTGTTCAGGATGAGAACATCTGTGCCGGCGGAATAATCACCGTTGTGAACTGAGACCATGACGAAAAAGGCAAGAACGGTAATAGTAGGTCTGGATGGTGTGCCTTTTGGCATGCTCAAAGAATTCACCGAAACCGGCGTCATGCCAAATACTGCAGAACTGATTTCACAGGCAATATTCAAAAAGATGCAATCCTCCATCCCCGAGGTCTCTTCTGTAGCATGGTCTTCAATGATTACCGGGCAAAACCCCGGCGGGCACGGCGTCTTCGGCTTCATGGACTTGCACCCTGACTCGTACAGAATGAAATTCCCAAATTTTAACGACCTGAAAGCACCGCCTTTTTGGGACTTGTGGCAGGGTAAATCTGTAATAATTAACGTTCCATCAACTTATCCCGTTCGCGAGATGAATGGCGTCCTCATCTCGGGCTTTGTATCCATAGATTTCGAAAAAAGCATTCATCCTAAATCGCTTATAACGCAATTGAAAGATATGGATTATCGCCTCGACGTTGATTCTCAAAAGGCCCACAGTGATATGGACGCTTTTCTCAAGGATTTGGACACAAGCCTTGAGGCGAGGATTGAAGCTTACCGCTATCTCTGGGAAACACACGACTGGCAAACCTTTATGCTCGTATTCACGGCGACCGACCGACTGATGCATTTTCTGTGGGACGCCTACGAGGACAAGGACCACAAACACCATAATCTCTTCCTCGAGCATTTCAGAAAAATCGACCAGGCGATTGGCGAAATCAACGCCCGGCTTAACGACGACGATTTGCTGATTATGCACTCTGACCACGGCTTCGAAAGACTCGACAAAGACATTTATATCAGCTACCTTCTTGCCGAAAAAGGATTCCTCCAGTTCAAGCAGAACCAGGACAGTGACTTAAACAACATCTGTTACGGCACAAAGGCGTTTGCTCTCGACCCCGCCAGGATTTATCTTAACTTCAAAGGCAAATACCCCTGTGGTTCTGTCGATGTAGCTGACGCGGAGGGCATTCTGCACCAACTTGAGAACCTATTCTACTCCTTGGAGGTAGACGGCAAAAAGGTCATCAGAGACGTATACAGAAAAGACCAGATTTATTCCGGCCAGTGTCTTGAAAACGCACCTGATTTGATACTGGTCGGCGCAGAAGGTTTTAATCTCAAGGCAAGCGTCAAAGCTGACAAACTCACCGACAAGGCCATCTTCACCGGTAAGCACACGCAGGACACTGCCTTCTTGATAGTAAAGGGCCTCTCAGATAGCACTATCGTCCCTGATGCGCCCGTAGTCTGGGATATAAAACCAATAGCTGAGAAAGCTAAAAGTTAGGCCTCCATAGGTAATAAGTGCGGGTCATCCTCAGTTGCTGCGAATCATCGTTAGCAACATTTTGAATTTTTCTCCAGCGCTCACTGAATGAGGGACATTCGCCGGCATAATAATAATCTGGCCCGAAGCAACGTCTATAGTCTCAGGCCCGATAGTCAATCGGGCCGTACCATCAACAACCTGAACAACCGCATCATAGGGTGCCTGATGTTCGCTCAGCTTCTGTCCCTTGTCAAAGGCAAAGATGGTTATGGTTCCAACTGACTTATCTACTATGGCCTTGCTGACGATTGAACCGCCGGCGTACTCAACCATATCAGATAAACTTTGGGCCTTGCCAAGGCACTCGACACAAACGTTCTTATTGTCCCGTTCATTGACAGTCATCATTAACCTCCAGGACAAATCTTTTTGTACCTACGATATTGCATGTTGCCTCCGGAGTTTAGCCTCCTTTATCCAGCTATACAGCACCGGCACAACAAGCATTGTAAGGACCTCAATCGTCATTCCCCCAAACGATGGTATCGCCATCGGCACCATAATGTCGGAGCCTCGTCCGGTGGACGTAAGCACGGGAATCAGCGCCAATATAGTGGTCGCCGTCGTCATAAGGCAGGGTCGAATCCTCCGCGTCCCCGCCCTAATCACAGCCTTGCGAACCTCATCCACGCTTTCAGCCCGTCCGCCGCGAAACGACTGCTCAAGATAAGTACACATCACGACACCGTCGTCCGAAGCTATCCCGAACAGAGCCAGAAACCCCACCCAAATCGCAACGCTCAGATTAATCGGGTGCACCTGGAACATCTCCCGCATATTCACCCCAAACACGGTAAAATCCAGGAACCAGTCCTGACTGTACAGCCATATCATCAAAAATCCACCACCCCATGCAACAAATATCCCGGTAAAAACCAGCAGCGAGGTCGTTACTGATTTGAACTGCAAATATAAAATCAGGAATATAATAATCAGAGCCAATGGTATAACAAGTAGAAGCTTCTTCTGAGCGCGAACTTGATTCTCATAGCTGCCTGCAAAGGAATAGCTAACACCGGCGGGCACCACAAACTCTCCGCTGGCGATTTTTTCCTTCAAATATCGTTGGCAATCCTCAACAACATCTACCTCAGCGTATTTGGGCTTTTTATCAAATAGAACATACCCTACCTTAAACGTATCTTCACTCTTTATCGCCTGAGGGCCGGCTCTATATACCTCATCGAGCTTGTCGAGATTCGTCAACTGTACCAGCGGTATCTGGGACCCATCCGCTGCTGGAACCAAAATCTTACCGAGTGTCTCAATCTGGTCCCTCAGCTCCCGCATATATCTGATACGCACAGGATATCGCTCGCGCCCTTCAACAGTAGTCGTAACACGTCTGCCGCCAATAGCGACTTCGATAACATCCTGAATATTCCGAATGTGAACACCATATCGAGCTATCGCTTCACGGTCGATATCAATCTCAATGTATGGTTTGCCTACAATACGATCGGCTATCACCGCCGAAGGCTTAACGCTCGAGACCTCTTTGAGAAGACGCTCTATCTCAAGACCCACTCGCTCGATGGTATCCAAGTCGGGGCCTTTGATTTTGACGCCCATAGGTGCGCGCATACCACTTTGCAGCATGACAATTCTCGCAGCAATAGGCTGCAGCTTGGGAGCGCCTGTTGTGCCGGGTATCTCACCAGCCTTCACTATTTCATTCCAAATGTCATCAGGTGTTTTAATGTTATCCCGCCACTGTCTGTATGGCCGGCCATGCGCATCGGGAACAAGTCCGCCGCTCTCGTCCCGCACAAACTCCCCCGCTCCCCTGTCATAACGGAAGCGATCACGCCGCCCATCCTTATCAAGAATATACTCGGGCTTATAATTGATTACAGTCTCAACCATCGATATAGGCGCAGGGTCGAGAGGGCTTTCCACACGCCCGATCTTACCCACTACCGATTCCACCTCGGGTATCGCCTGAAAAGCCATATCCTGCTTCTGCAGTACATCAATTGCCTCCCCTATAGATGCATGCGGCATCGTTGTCGGCATATATAAAAACGAGCCTTCATCCAGCGGTGGCATAAATTCTTTGCCAAGTCCGGCCCATATTATTCCTCCCAAAATTACCACGGCCGCCGGCACAGATAAAAAGATAACCTTGTGCCCAAGGCACCAGCCCAAAATCCTGGGATAGAACTTCTGGAAAACCTGGAAAAACAGAAGTAAACCACCTATCAAAAATGCCACAAGTATCAGATTCCGCACCATCCCCTCATCGGCGCCCAATGGCAGCCAGTGTCCCGTGAGTATTATCCCTACAATGACAATAGCCAGAACATTTGCAATTAACGGCAGCCGGCCCCTTGTGCCCTCTGGTATCCGCTCTTTCAACAGATGATAAAGCCCGATACCCCCAATTACTGCTCCAACCCACCATGCAAGCACAATCCACGACACCAAAGCAGCCGCAATTAATGCCCCGCCCAAGACATACCGCATCGCCTTTTTGATACTGCCTTTCACCGTAAAGAGAATATGCGCCGCCGGCGGGATTATCGTCAAAGCAACTATCACCGAAGCGATTAACGCAAAAGTCTTCGTAAACGCCAGAGGCTTAAAGAGCTTACCCTCCGCTGCCGTCATCGTAAATACCGGCAGAAAGCCAACCACTGTTGTCGCAACAGCCGTCAAAACCGCACTTCCGACCTCACTCGCCGCCCGGTAAACAACCTCCAATTTATTGTCGTCCTCTTTAGCCTCATCGAGATGCTTTAATATATTTTCGCAAATGATAATCCCCATATCCACCATCGTGCCTATCGCGATGGCAATCCCGGACAATGCGACAATATTGGCATCGATACCAAAGACCTTCATCGCGATAAAGCACATCAGTATCGCCAGAGGAAGCAGGGCGCTGATAAGAACTGAACTTCTAAGATGCAGGACCAGGACGATAACCACGATGATAGTGACGAGCACTTCCTCAGTAAGAGCCCTGTTTAATGTACCCAGCGTTTCATAAATGAGCCCTGTGCGGTCATAAAACGGCACGATTGTCACCTGTGAAACCGTCCCGTCGGCCAATGTTTTTTGAGGCAAACCCGGTGATATCTCTTCTATTTTCTTCTTAACATTTTTAATAGCCTCGAGCGGGTTATAACCATACCGGACAACCACAACGCCGCCCACAGCTTCGGCCCCGCCCTTATCCAATGCACCACGCCGCAATGCCGGCCCATGTGAGACGTTCGCAATATCCTTGATAAAAATCGGAACGTTCTCACTGACTTTAACGACGGTCTTCTCTATATCTGATAGATTCTCGATAAAGCCCAGACCGCGAATCACATACTCCACTTTATTAATCTCAATGGTCCGGGCGCCAACGTCGACGTTGGACATCTTCACAGCCATAAATACTTCATCAAGTGTCACGTTGTGGGCCCGCATTGCATCAGGGTCAACATCTATCTGGTACTCCCTGACAAATCCCCCCACCGAGGCAACCTCACTTATTCCCTCGGCGCTCATAAGTGCATACCGCACGTTCCAATCCTGAATCGTCCGAAGCTCATCCAGGTCCCACCCGCCTGTAGGATTGCCCTGCTCGTCACGTCCTTCCAGCGTATACCAGAAGATTTGTCCCAGCGCCGTCGCATCCGGCCCCAAAGCAGGCTGTACCCCCTCCGGCAGTGAGCCCGCTGGCAGACTGTTAAGCTTCTCCAGCACCCGGCTGCGAGACCAGTAAAACTCAGCATCCTCTTCAAATATTACGTATATGCTTGAAAACCCAAAAAATGAGTAGCTGCGGATAGTCCTAACATCCGGAATACCGAGAAGTGATACAGTCAAAGGGTATGTTATCTGGTCTTCCACATCCTCCGGTGAACGCCCCATCCACTCAGTAAAAACTATCTGCTGGTTCTCGCCTATGTCGGGTATCGCGTCAACGGGAACAGGATTTCGAGGCAGTCCCCACAAATCCCAGTCAAACGGAGCTGCCCTAAGGCCAGCACCGACAAAAATTATCACCAAAAGCCCTACCACGAGCTTATTCTCGAGGCAGGCCCGTATCACCCGGTCAACCAACGACGCTTTTTTCGTGTCTGGGCCGTTCATTATCTCGTTTGGCAAATTCCTCTTTGCTCTCTAGTCTTTAAACTGGGGCAGCTTGGCGATATACTTCTCCGGCTCGGCCTTGAACTTAGCATCACAGCCGGCACAGCAGAAATAAACCTTCTTGCCCTTGTACACAGTGTAAACGCTCTTATTGATTGCTTCATCCATTATCGGGCAGGTCGTCTGTTCAATTCCAGCAGAAGCCGCCTCTTCAACCTCGGCTGCTCCGGAAGGCTCTGACTTCTCCTTGCAGCCATTCAGAACAACCAGCCCAACCAACAGGAGATTTCCCAACAGGATGACCAACATAAAACTCTTATTCTTTCTTTTCATCCTTGCTCTCCTTTAAATCTTGATCTGACGATAAGCTTTTCGAACTTAGTGACTATATTCATCATGATGCGCCCCTGGTGTTTTTTCCGCTTTCGGGTTCATCATGCTTGGCTTTGCCCGTATTTGCAGTGCCGAGTCTATCTTGAAGTTGCCGTTTGTTACTACGACTTCGCCCTCAGCCAGGCCGGACTTTACTATATAATAATCACCGGCCCGAGGGCCTAACACTACTTCTCGCCCCCCATAGGTCGGCTTTTCTCTTGCCTGCAATTGAACATAAACAACCGCACGTTTTCCCGTAATCAAAGGAGCCGACGCAGGGATAACCAATGGTGCTTCCTTTGGGGCATCAATCCTGACATAGCCGCGCGACTCAGTAGTTACCAAATCCATACCACAGATATCACAGCTCCCGGCCCCATCTTTAACAACATCAGGATGCATCGGACAAATCCACTTGCCCGCCATCGCTTCATCCATAACCAGTCCTCCTTGGGCAACTTTTGCACGCACCACAGCCCGAACAAACATCTCAGGCTTGAGTTTCCCTTCTGTATTCTCAACATTTACCCGCAGCTTTACCGTCCTGGTCTTGGCGTCCAGCACTGGGTCTATAAAGCTTATCGTACCTTGGAACACTTCACCCGGATAAGCCTCGGTTTCAAACTCTACCTCCTGGCCGTACCTTATCCACATCATATCCGATTCGTAAGCATCCAGCTTTACCCAAAGCTGCGACAGGTCTGCAATCGTATATATCTTCGTACCGGTCTTTACGTACATTCCCTCCGTAGCATTCTTGTGTATAACTACCCCCCCAATCGGCGCGTAAATAGTAAGATGGTCAACCGGCTCTCCGCTTCTTTCAATCTCCATAATCTGCTTCTGTGTCAGACCCAACAATCGCAGTTTCTCTCTTGCTGCTTCGAGCGTCGCCAGTATCGACCTTCTGATAAGTTCGGACCCACCTTCCTTTATATTCCCCGCAGCCTTTGCCGCCTGCAGCAGCTCGGCCTGTGCGCTTAACAACTCCGGACTGTAGAGATAGACCATATGGTCGCCCTCGCTGACCGTGATGCCTGTATAATCTACATACAGCCGGTCGATTCTTCCCGGCACCCAGGCCGTAATATACTTAACACGGGTCTCATCAAAATCAATCTTGCCGGCCATACGCACTTCGGTAGTAACGAATTTTCGTTCCACCGCTGCGGTTTGAATATCCATAAGCTTCGCAGCTGCCTCCGATACCACAAGCTCCCGCTCCCCCGTAGAACCTATGACGCCTTCACTTTCGACGGGAATCAAATCCATTGCGCAGAGCGGGCACTTACCCGGGCCAGGCTGGCGAATCTGAGGATGCATCGAACAGATCCATACCGTTTGCTTCTTCGGGCTGCCTTGGGAGATGTCCCCTCCCTCTCCGGCCGGCTCTCTCCCACCCGGAAATCCCCTGATGACATAACCAACAACAAGGGCTGCGACCACCAACAAGATGATTCCGCCTCTTTTGCCCCCAATCCATGATTTAACGCGCTCTGTTCCCATTTCAGCCGCCTCTATAGTTTACTAACTATACTATTCCCATAGGGTCTCTGTTCGACTAAAACGCCGGTTTTCGACTTATTATCGACAATCACCCTCAAAACAGCACCAGAACCAACACACCATGGCAAAGAGCTATAACAACTGTTATAAAGGCAAATGTCTTATGAATGCTAAGGAATCGCTGCCCCAGCCTTCTGCGAAACAATCCCGTGAGAAAGGTTATCAACAATAAAATTAAAGCACCTATCCCCAGCGGCCTGACCAATGAAATAAGCGATAAGGAAAAATCATGCTCGCCCTCACCGTGCTCACTTCCAAAAGCCGCCCCCTCAACCCCAATCAGACACACCCCCAGCAAAACAAGAATTACCGCTCCAGGAATCGTAGACATCCGTGTCTTCATAACTGCTCCCTTAACTCAATTGCCCATACTGCTTAGCTCCATCCCGGCAAGCATCTCTAATTCAGCCAGCTTTTGCACATTATCCGTCATCGCTCGTTCATACTGCAACTGGAACTTAAGCTGTGTCCGCTGAGCGTCTATCAAACTTAGAAAATCCACCACACCGGCCTGATATGCCGTCTCAGATGCCTGCACCAGTTCCTCCGCCTTCGGAACAAGAATATCCCCGTACAACTTTATCTTCCTGTTGCTGTCCTCAAAATCGTACAATACCTGTTCGGCCCGTGCCACAATTGTATTTTCCACTTCCACCCGTTGATGCTCCGTCTTTCTGACATTCGACTTCGCCTGGCGTTCGGCAGCCTTATAGTTTTCCCTCCATATCGGCAAGTTCATCGAAAACATCAAAATGACTGGGTCTTTCCCGCTGTCTGATACGCCCGAGCTAACGGCACCGTCCGTTTCAATCCAGTCAACACCCACCCCTATATCCGGCCAGAACTTCTTCCTGGCCAGCTCGACCCTGTGCTTTGCAGCCTCCACGTCAAAGTCAATCGCCGCAAGCTCAGGATTCTTCTGCTTAAGCAGCACGACAACTTTCTGCCGTTCTACCTGCACCGGTTTAAACTCTTCTTTTTTCGGCCATGGCAGCAATTCAAAACTTCGTCTATTGAGAACCGAATCAAGCCTCGCCACGGTAGGTTCTCGCAGCTCCTCCAGACTATTCAACACGTCTTCCAGCTTCGCAAGCTCTACTTGGGCCCGTATCACATCCGGATGACTCCCCGCCGCTGCCATGTATTTCGTTCGTGACACCTCTTCAAAGTGCTTCAGCAGTTCAAGATTTTGTCTTGCTATCTCCACCGCGCTGGCCAAATACGCATATTCGTGGAATGCGTCCTTGACCTTCCAAAACAGCTTAAGCTTTTCTGCCTCATACCGCTTCCTTGCCCCCTTCGCCTTTGCCGCCGCCGCATCCGTCCTCGCTTCAATCTTGCCGAACCACGGAAATACCTGCATTAGCCCGAACTTCTGTCTCTGGGGGCCGACCCTGGTCTCGACCTCTCTGATAAAATAGCTGTAGGTAAATTTAGGGTCGGGCAAGGACTTGGCTTGAGGGACTTCTTCTATCGCGGCTTTCCACTGCTCGAAACTCGCCCTAAGTGCCGCGCTATTAAGAGCCGCATACTGCAGGTAATCTTCAAGTCGAACAAGGCCATTAGCATCGGAAGGCTGTTCGGCTGCCGAAGCCAAACTCGCAACATTCAGAACCACCACCGCCCCAACAAATAGCCATACCATCAATTTCATAGGACCCCGAGTATCATCCACTTCGGCAAATCCATTTGAATATTTGCAGCTGGCATTCTATCGGCATACTCAAAACTGTTCAAGGAATTTTATTGCTCTCTTATACCCAAATCGTATCCGGAGCAAAACCTACGGAATTCACACCAAAATGCCGGATAAAAACAGCCAATAGACATTCTGAACTTTCCAAAATTTCTTGACTATATCACTCTACACCACAATAATCCAACCAATTGAAGACACAAGGATTAAAAGAAGGGCTTTTGTTATTTCAAGTTAGCTCAGATATGGGAAAGTTCAAAGGAGTTTATTATGCTTATTCGAAAAATAGCTAAATCAACTGTAATAGCAGCATTACTAACTGTCTTAATACTTGTCGGTGTGTTATCGGCGCGCGAGAAAGAAAGCAAGACAGACCTCAGTATCGGCGAGCGCTTCCATCACGAAACCTCGTTTACATGGGCGGGTGCCCTGGCGGGTGTGTTTCGGCCTAAACCCGCAGTGCCGCCCCAGTACAAAACCTACCCCTCCGCAGAAAAACTGAAACTCCCAAAGCCTAAATTCAAGGGGTTGACGGTCGAAGAGGCCATCAAGAAGCGACGTTCTATCCGCAACTATTCTAAACAACCAATTACTAAGGCCCAATTATCGCAACTCTTGTTCGCCGCGCAGGGCCTGACGGGAAGGATGTTCGGTAAGCGCCCCCGTTCCGCACCGTCTGCAGGTGCGTTGTATCCGTTTGAAATTTATGCCGTCGTCAATAACGTGCAGGATTTGCCAAGAGGCATCTACCATTATGCCGTCCAAGACCACACGCTCGAGCAGGTAAAGGCCGGAGACTTCAGGAGCAAAATTACTGATGCGGGCTTGGAACAGGAAATGCTGGGCGACGCAGCTGTCACCTTTGTTCTATCGGCTATCTTCGACCGCGTCCGCCACAAGTACGGAGAACGCGGCTACCGCTATGTCTACATGGAAGCTGGCCACATAAGCCAAAACATCTACCTGCAGGCAGTCTCTTCCGGGCTTGGTTCTGTTTGTGCAGGTGCCTTTTCAGACGAAAAAGTCAATCGATTAATCGACGTTGACGGCCGTAAGGAAGCTGCTATTTATCTGCACGCCGTAGGTGCGCTGTGAAACGTGAGGACATAAACTACGCTGTCAGCATCCTGCTGTTAGCTTCGATTTGCATCACCGCCATAACGGGCTATGTTCAGTCCCAATTGGACCTTCGCAGATTTGTTCCACACCGTTACTTTGCCTACATTACTCTGGGTTTCGCAGCTGTTCATGTATATTTGAACGCTGGAAAGCTTTGGCGATACATCCGGCGGAAATTTAAAAGAAAACTATAATCTAAACTTCAGTACGAAAACAATATTTGAAGCTAAGGGAAAATGAGAGTGTTGGGACTCGAACCCAAGACCTACGGCTTAAAAGGCCGTTGCTCTACCAACTGAGCTACACTCCCGGTATTCACCAAAACAAAAAGCTAAAGCAGTCCTGCGAAAATGTCAACACAAAACACCTTCACAGCAAAATTAAATACGCTATCCACATCAAACCAACTGCAAAGCGCATCGTTGACACCTCAGTCATAAGAAGATAACATGTGAATTTTAGAATTGTTGGAGCACCAGAAAATGACTGATGTAACGTTGGTTACCGGAGATGGAATCGGGCCCGAAATCGCAGAAGCTACGCGCAGATGCATCGACGCCACAGGGGCCCAAATCAACTGGGAAATAGTCGAGGCAGGCTCGGACGTAATGGCTCAGCTTGGAACCCCCCTGCCGGACGCCACCCTCGACTCGATTAAGAAAAATGGCGTCGCGCTAAAGGCGCCGATAACCACACCGGTTGGAAAAGGCTTCAGAAGTATAAACGTACACCTCCGCCAGACACTTGATTTATATGCGTGCCTCAGGCCGTGTAAAAGCTACGAGGGTGTGCGAAGCAGATACTCCGATATCGACCTTGTCGTCGTGCGCGAAAACACCGAAGACCTATACGCAGGCATCGAATTTCAAAAGGACAAAGACGACACTGCTGAGATAATCAGCTGGATAAATAAACACAGCAAACGACAGATAACTCAAGACTCCGGCATAAGCATAAAGCCGATTTCGGTCAACGCCACAGAACGCATAGTCCGTTTCGCGTTCGATTACACACGCAAACTAAGACGTAAAAAAGTAACGTCCGTGCATAAAGCCAATATTATGAAATTCTCCGACGGCTTGTGGCTCGAAGTGAGTCGAAACGTCGCAAAGCAATATCCTGACATCGAATTTGAGGACCGCATCGTTGACAATATGTGCATGCAGTTGATTCAAAAACCCGAGCTTTACGACGTAATCGTCCTGCCGAATCTCTACGGGGATATAATAAGCGATTTGTGCGCCGGCCTGGTCGGCGGACTCGGTGTGGCACCCGGCGCAAACATAGGTGATAAGGCTGCTGTCTTCGAGGCGACCCACGGTAGCGCGCCAAAATATAAAGGCCAAAACAAAGTAAACCCTACGGCTCTCATACTCAGTGGTGTAATGATGCTAAGACACATTGGCAAAGCTGCCGAAGCTGACAAACTCGACAATGCGGTAGCCGCCGTAATTGCCGAGGGCAAAAATGTAACTTACGATATGAAAGCCGACCGAAACGACCCAACCGCTGTCGGAACAAGCCAAATGGCAGACGCTATTATCGAAAAAATCAAAAGATAAGGACCAAATATAGAAAATACACGCCAAATTTCTTTTTGAATCTTTATCAGGGGTCTTCTAAATTGAATCAGGATGCCTTCCGCAGAGTGATTTCAGGTCAAACCAGCAGCTTCGGTGCAACGCTTACGCGTTTCCTGCTGGAAATCTCGGCGAAGGTATACTCAACTGTCATTGGCCTGCGAAACCTTTTATATTCAAAAGGTTTCCTGAAAATACACACCGCTGATGTCCCGGTCATAAGCGTAGGCAACATAACCACCGGTGGAACAGGCAAGACCCCGCTCGTAATCTGGATTTGTAAATTCCTGCAACAAAAAGAATTCCAATGTGCTGTCCTAACCAGAGGGTATAAAGCACACACTCAGAAACAAACGCCGATAGCAAATGAGCCGGCAATCCTTACCAATAGCTGCCCGCAAGCCAAGGTAATCGTAAATCCGGACCGCACCACAGCTGCCACAGAAGCCATCAATAAATTTGGTGCAAAAGTAATCATCATGGACGACGGCTTTCAGCACCGTCGCCTGAACAGGGACCTCGATATAGTAACAGTTGATGCCACGCTGCCCTTCGGCTACAAAAAACTACTTCCGGCTGGCTTGCTAAGAGAACCCATTGTCTCTCTGAAGCGTGCCGATTCCGTCATCTTGACAAGATGCGACCAAACCTCCATAGACAAATTGAACCAGCTCGAAGAAAAACTGCAGCTAATCAATCCAAGTATGATAATCGCAAGGTCAATACACGCACCTATCTGCGCAAAATCAACAAAGGCAGGCCAAATCAGTCTTGACGAACTAAAGAAAAAAAGGATTTTTGCCTTTTGCGGCATAGGCAATCCTGACGCCTTTTTTACCACAATAAAGGCCCTCGGCACCAGTCTGATTAGTTCGAGGGTCTACGATGACCACCATCAATATACGGAAAATTGCCTGGCTGACATCTGCAGAGAGGGGAAAAAATCAAAGGCGGATTTGCTCTTGACAACACAGAAAGACTGGTTTTCGTCTCCGTTATCTGCAATAGACGATACCAGCAGCGAACAACCAGCAACAAAATATGGTATACCTTTCGCATATCTGGCAATCGAACTGAAATTCCTCTCTGGAGAAGATAAGATAAGAAACTTGATTGAAGACGCATTGGCGGGTAAAATCGCCAAAAAGTAAGCAAATTAAATAGAAACTGCGAGCGTAAACAACCAAAAATGTACGAAGAACTGTTAAAAACCGTAACAAATTTGGGCTCCCCGAAAGTCCTTGTCATTGGCGATTTTATGCTCGATGTCTACATCTATGGGGATGCCCTAAGGATAAGCCCGGAAGCCCCTGTACCTGTACTGAAGGTTACCAGGACTGAGCACAGCTGCGGCGGAGCAGCCTCGGTCGCCGCCGACCTCGCCGCCTTAGGCGCGGTGCCAATCTGCCTGGGCGTCATCGGAAACGACCGGAACGGCGAAATCCTCAAGAAAATGCTCACAGAGATCGGGGCCGACATAACAGCCCTGCTCACGGTAACCGACCGGCCCACTATCAGCAAACAAAGACTAATAGGCTTGGCACAGCATCGCCACCAACAGCAACTGTTCAGGATGGACGAAGAATCCACAGAACCGCTGTCACATGACCAATACGAAGAGGTTTTGCAGAATTTTACGGACAAATTACAACAAGCCGATATCATCTGCCTGCAGGATTATGATAAGGGATTACTGAACCCCTCGATATGCCGGCAAATGATAGAACTCGCAAAACAAGCCAACAAAAACGTCCTTGTTGACCCTTCACTCGCCGGCGACTTTTCAAAGTACAGCGGCGCCACCCTGATTACGCCCAATCGCCAGGAGACTTCGATAGCGGTTGGTTTTGAAGTAAAAACCGCGGATGATGCCGCCCGCGCAGCCCGCGCCCTTGCCGAAAAGTTGAAACTCAAAGCCGTGGTAATCACACTCGACAAAGAAGGGGCTTACCTTAAAACCGAAAGCCAAAGTGAAATCATACCCACTAGACCTCGAAATGTTTACGATGTCACCGGTGCGGGCGATACGGTTTTAGCCACCCTTGCGATGACCCTAGCAGCCGGTTGCGATTATAAAACGGCGGTGCTACTCTCCAATATAGCCAGCGGCATCGAGGTCGAAAAATTCGGTGTTGCAACCGTAACCATTGACGAAATTGTAAATGAAATCGTCAGTGAAAATCGCGCCAAAGGTGGTAAGGTGCGCCCAACTGATTCCATGGTTAATGAACTCGCCTGGCATCGCAAACAAAAAGAGACTATAGTCTTTACAAATGGTTGTTTTGACGTAGTACATAGAGGACATATCGAATTTTTGAAATTCTGTAAGTCCCACGGCGACATAGTCGTGGTCGGATTAAACAGCGACCGCTCGACTAAAGCCATCAAAGGGCCCAGCCGACCGATTAACAACCAGCACGACAGAGCCGCTGTCCTCGCCGCACTGGAGACGGTCGATTACATTACTATTTTTGACGAGCCGGACCCACTCAATTTAATCGAAAAAGTAAAGCCTGATATTTTAGTCAAGGGCCAAGACTGGGCGAAGAAGGGCGTCGTTGGTTCCGATTTTGTTGAATCATACGGCGGCAGGGTCGTTCTGGCGCCGCTTGTCGAAGGCAAAAGCTCAACCACAATAATAGAAAGAATAAAATCCTTGACCGCGAAAATCAAAAAACTAAAGGTACACGAAAGAAACCCCTGATGGACGAGGATATAAGAGAAAAGATTACCGAAACGATTAAGCGACACAAGGAGGTCCTTGCCAGGTTTGAGACTGACGCCCTTGAAACGCTCGCTGTCGCGGCCGAGACAATAACCCGGGCAATAAAACAAGGCGCCACCGTGTATACCTGTGGTAATGGTGGCTCAGCAGCAGATGCTCAACACATAGCCAGTGAGCTTGTTGGAAGATTTGAGCGCGAGCGCAGGGGCCTGCCCGCTGTTGCGCTGACAACCGATACCTCCGTCATAACCTCAATCTCCAACGATTACGGCTGCGAAAATATGTTCGCTAAGCAGGTTGAGGCGCTCGTGAGTAAGGGCGACATCCTTTGGGCCATCTCGACCAGCGGCACTTCGGCAAACATCATCGCCGCCGCAAAACTGGCTAAGAAAAAAGACGCTATTGTACTGGCGTTTACAGGCAAGCCTGATAGTAAACTTGAGCAGACTGCTCATGTCTGTCTTTGCGCCAATGATGAATCTACCGCTCGCAGTCAGGAGATTCACCAGCTCGCCTACCACATAATCTGTGACCTCGTGGAATGTAGTTTCGCAAACAGCTAAATTGCGTGTAGATAGTGATGCCTAACAAAGCGATATTTTTAGACCGTGATGATACCGTAATTGAAGACCCCGGCTACATCAGTAACCCTGACCAGGTGAAACTGCTCGAAGGTGTCCCGGAAGCCCTTATCGAACTAAAAGCCCTCGGATATAAGCTCATCATTGCCTCAAATCAATCAGGTGTCGCTCGAGGGATTGTTACCGAAAAAGTACTTGCCCAGATCCACGACCGGCTCAAACAAATGCTCACCGAAAAAGGAGCCCAGTTAGACCGTATTTACTACTGCCCTTATCACCCCGATGGGGTTGTCCAAAAGTACCGCAAGGAAAGTGACCTGAGAAAACCAAATCCAGGAATGCTCCTGGCTGCAGCTAAGGACATGGATATCGACCTCACCCAGTCCTGGGCAATCGGCAACAGCAGCCGTGATACGGAGGCCGGCTCGAGAGTCGGCTGCCGAACCATACTCATCGAACAACCAGCGCGTCAGGAACAGCCCAAACTGGGCCAGCCCAAGCCGGACTATCGAGCGGTAAATATGAAGGAGGCCGTAAATATCATAAAAAAACATCTACGTTCTTCCGCCGAATACCCAACCCAGGCTCAGCCGGCCGCCGAGCCTGAACCACAGCCGGCGCCGCAAACATCGCAGGTGCAGCACCATCCTCGCCCTGAACAACCCAAAACAGCCCCGGCCAGGCAAAACATCTCCACAGACAGGCTTGAGACTTTGCTAAATGGCATCCTCGGCCAACTCAGAAGTATGCAACGCAACGATATGTTCGGTGAGTTCGCCATCACCAGATTAATGGCTGGCATCCTACAAGTCGCCGTGCTGTTTTGTCTGCTGATAAGCGTAGGGCTTCTCATGCGGCCAACCACACAGGACAGTTCCGTTTTAATCGCGCTCGGGTTTGCTATGGTTCTCCAGCTCATGGCGCTCACCTTGTACATAATGCAGAAGCGAAAATAGTAACCCGTCCGGCGTGCCCATAAAGCGAGATATGAGATGCAGGATACGAGATATGAGATTTTAGTCTGGCTTCCTTCTCCTATGGGCGACGCCGTACTCTGCACCCCGGCTTTGCGGGCCATTCGACAACATTTCAAAGACTCAAAAATAACATTCCTCGGAAATTCCACCGTACGCCAGATTTTGTCACCTAATCGCTTCAACGACGCGTGGCTGCAGCAGAAAAAAAATAATCCCTTCACAATTGCAAAGATGCTCAAACGTCATAAGTTCACGCATGCGGTGCTATTTAAGAATTCCTTCGCTTCGGCACTGGCAGTCCTTTTGGCAGGCATACCATCGCGCATAGGGTATGCCCGAGAGGGCCGCTCACCCCTCCTTACCGACAAACTTCACCCACCAAAGCTACCCAACCGTAAATTCAAACCTATATCTATGATTGACTATTACCTGGCAATCGCATCCTGGCTTGGCGCTGATGCCGCAGATAGAAGCCTCGAAGTAACTGTCGAACCGCAGGATGAGCAAAATATATGTGCTAAACTTCCCGGACTATTAAGTCCTAAAGGGCCCGTCGCAGTTATCGTCCCGGGCGGAGCATTTGGACCAAGTAAATGCTGGCCAGGCAAACGGTTCGCCAAAACAGCCGATTGGTTGATTTCCAAATACAATGCCACGGTTGTCGTCTCCGTTGCATCCAACCCAGCAGAGAAGCAAATCGCCAAAGAAATTTGTGATGCAAGTCAACATAAACTAATCAGTCTGGCCGAAATCCCTGTAAGTCTTGGCGAATTAAAAGCCCTTTTTTCCGTCGCGGACCTGATAATTGGCAACGACACTGGTCCAAGGCATATAGCCATAGCCTTGCAGCGCAAAGTCATCACCCTCTTCGGACCGAACGACCCGGCCTGGACGAATACCGACTATCAAAACGAAATACAAATAACCGGTGCCGCCCCCTGCGCTCCCTGCGCCAAACCAATATGCAAAGAAACCGAACATCTCTGCATGGAGTCAATCACTGTAGAGATGGTCTGTGACGCTGCAAAAAAACTGCTCGAGGGTAGCAATGACAAACCTAAATCAATAGCCGCACCAGGATTCTCGGAAAGCCCAAAATCCTTTTTCATTGACGCCGATTACAAAACCGCCTTCAGCAAATTGGGTTTGACCTCAATAGACGCTGTCTTTTCATTCAATGCCGGCAAGAATCTCGCCAAAAATAATCTCTCCGGATATCGCACTCGCCTGCGGTTTGAAGTAAATCCGCCCCCTGCCACGTTGTTCTTGAAACGCTACGACGCGCCACCAATCTCAGTTCAATTTAAAAACTGGCTCTCTGTTCGCAGCCGCAAAAGCTGCGCCGCTCTTAATTTCGAGCCGGCAAATGAATTGGCCTCAGCCGGCATCAGTACGCCAAAAACAATTTCTTACGGCGGGCAGTGGGGTGTTTGGCTTGAGAAAAGAAGTTTCATAATCACCGAAAAAATCCCGAACGCCGAGTCTCTGGAACGAAAGCTGCCCGACTGCTTCAACGCTCAACCCACACCTGAAAATCTCAGACTGCGAAGAAATTTCATCGCTCGATTAGCTGCATTTATCAAAAAATTCCACGAAACAAAATATCGCCATCGTGACCTCTATTTTTCCCACATATTTTACGCAGATAACGGCGAATTTCATCTGATAGACCTGGCCCGCGCTTTTAAGCCCCGCATCTTTGCCGAGAGATTCCGCATAAAAGACATTGCACAGGTTCACTATTCGGCACCTGCCCGATACTTTTCAAGAACCGACCGGCTGCGTTTTTATATCAACTATTCCGGCCGAGATAAACTAACCACCACCGACAAGGTATTCATTAAAAAAATGATGGCCAAAGCAAAACGGATGGTTCAGCACGATACAAGGCACGGAAAACCTGCCCCTTTTGCTACTTGAACCCGAGTAAGATTTATGCCTGCGATGAAGAAAAAAGTCGCGCTGATAATAGAACGGGCGGATGTCACCCGCGGAGGAGCGGAACGCTCGGTTTTCGAACTGGCAATTGCACTGTCCGGCCGTGGGCTCGAAGTGCATTTACTTGCCGCAAAGGGGCAGGCAAACACCAAAAATGTTCACATCCTGTGTGGGAACAGCTTAGGTAAGCGCACTTGTTACTTTACCTTTGCAAAGGCATTAAAAAAACACCTGTCAGAAAATCACTTTGATGTAGTCCACAGCGCCTTACCCTTCACCTTTGCCGATGTTTACCAGCCCCGAGGTGGCAGCTTTGCCGAATCAATCTCGCGAAATGCTGCCAGTTACCAGAACAAATTTCTCACTTCTTTCAAAAAAATCACCGCTTTTGCCAATTCTCGTCGGACCATACTCTTGCAGGCCGAAAAAAAACTGTGCAAAGATAATGATGGCCCCGTAATTGTTGCACTTTCAGAGTATGTGGCAGGACAATTCAAACAGCACTACCGCATCGATGAGCAGCGGCTAATGGTTATACCTAACGGCATAAAACTAAACAAACACATTGACACTGCACAAGCCGACAGACTCCGCACTCAGATACTGGCTCAACTACAACTGATAGAAGCAGACAACCCTGTTTTTTTCTTATTCGTCGCCAACAACTTCAGATTAAAGGGACTCACCTGTCTGATAAAAGCAATGCACTTGGCCGCCCGCTGTGACACAGCCCGACAGCCGTATCTAATAGTGGCTGGCAGCGGCAGCACACGCAGATACCGTCGGCTCGCCAAAAAATTCAACATCCACAAGAGAATCGTTTTCCTTGGGCCTCTCCGACACATCCAAAATGCACTTTCAATAATCGACATGGCCGTCCTCCCAACGTTCTACGACCCCTCAAGCAGGTACATTCTCGAAGCCATAGCCGCCGACAAACCCGTGATAACAACAAAATTTAACGGCGCAACCGATTTGTTTGTTGATAATCGGCACGGTAAAGTAATCGACACACCCCAGAACACCGCTGCACTCGCTCAGGCTATCACCTTCTTCACAGATACCGGTAATATCCAAAAAGCGTCCCAGGCTATTATAGAAGATAAGCTAAAAGAAAAAATCTCCATCAGCCGAGTGGCTGAACAGCTGGAATCCCTTTACCAATCACTACCTCCAAAGCAGAGACTAAAATGAGCTTCACAATTTTAATTATCGGCACATACTTACTCGGCTCAATCCCTTTCGGCCTGATTATCGCCAGGGCACACGGTAAGGATTTGCGCACCATCGGCTCCGGCAATATCGGTTCCACTAATCTGTCACGGGCCCTCGGTAAAAAGTGGGCATATCTTTGTTTTTGCTTGGATGTTGTAAAAGGCCTGGCCCCTGTCTTGGCCGCTACATTTATTTTGTCTTCCCCCCCGGCTGTAAAAGATCTTTTCCTCTGGCTCGCCGTCGGCTGCGCAGCCGTATTAGGCCACATCTTCCCGATATATATAAAATTCAAAGGAGGCAAAGGCGTCGCGACAAGTTTCGGCGTAGCACTCGGACTCTGGCCCTATTACACAATCTGCTCCGTCTTTGCCTTTGTTGTATGGGTGATAACCGTCCTGTTATGGCGATACATTTCGCTCGCTTCAATCGCTGCTTCTGTCACTTTTCCCATAGCATTAGTCTTGGCGATCATGCTCAAACCAGACTGGGATTTCACTAACCTATGGCCGCTGCTCACCGCCGCTACAGCAATACCACTGATGGTAATCATCCGCCACCGCCAAAACATCAGAAGGCTAATCAAAGGAACCGAAAGCAAAGTCTTTACAAAATAGCCTCAGCCTCGCCAATCATCCCCCCCTGGCCACGCATGGCCATCCGCTAATTACATACTACCGCTTACTTTCTTCCCCCTCATCCGCCTCTTCGCGCTTGAGTGGCGCTATAATTGTAATCCTGCTGCCGCCCCCGGGTTCTGACACAATCTGTAGTTCTCCACCCAACTGCTCCATTCGTTCACGGATACTGAAAAGGCCGAATCCACCCGTCTCCGCCGCCATCGCTTCAGTTTTCTCCGGGTCGAAACCAACTCCATCGTCTTCAACCGTCACGTATATCTGCCCGTCAACTTTCGCTGTGGTGACTTTTACCTTTTGCGCCTGTGCATGCTTGACTACATTTATCAGCAGTTCCCGCACATTTCGGAACAACAATACGCGAACATCATCCTCCAGAGGCTTATCCTGCCCGTCATCCTCAAACTCGGTTGCAATTCCGTGCTTCTTTTCAATTTGCCTGGTAAGCCATCCGGCCACCGCCTTCTCAAAGCCAAGTTCATACAATACCGGTGAACTAAGCTCAAAGGTCAATGTTCTGCTGTCCGTAATCGTCTGACCGAGTGTGTTGCAAACCTCAAGCAAGGCCTCAGCGATGTTTTTTGAGGGCGCAGATTTACGAAGTTCGTCCAGTCGGATTTTGGAAATACCCAGCGACTGACTGATTCGGTCATGTACTTCTACGGCCAGCCGACGCCTCTCACGCTCCTCGGCCAGAGATAACTCAGAAGCCAGAGACTTAAGCTGCGATTGGTACTCCAGAAGTCTTTCCTCCGCCTTCTCACGCTCCGTGATGTCAAGGGCTAGTGATATCACTCCCGATACACGCCCCTCATCATCATAACAGATTGTGTTATTCCACTCGCACAGAACGATTTCTCCACTCTTTGTAACGTTCTCATTAATGCTCTGGCTTGGCAGCTCGCCCCGCAGCAATGATTCTACAACACCCTCCACTTGACCCCGCGCTCCTTCCGGAATCAGAAAGTCAAAGAAGTTCCGCCCAAGAACCTCCTCTCGCAACCAGCCGAACAGCTCTTCCGCCCGAGTGTTCCAGTCGGTAACCCGGCAATCGTGGTCCCACAGAACAAAAGCTAACGGTGCAGTCTCGTACACATTACGATAAAGCTCCTCACTCTCTCGCAGCGCCGCCTCTGCCTTCTTGCGCTTTGTGATGTCACGCACTACCGCTAATACTCGTTTCTTACCTGCAAGGACCACCCGCTTTAGGCCGACTTCCGCCCAAAACAACTCCCCCGCCTTGTTCTTACATCTCCATTCAAAAAACTCAGGCTTACCCTTCGCAACCTTATTGATCCACCGCAACGCTTCCGCTTGCGTGTACGGATCCTCCCCGGAGCTCAGGTCCTCCATGCTGAGTTTTCGCGCTTCACCCCGACTATAACCAAACATCTCGCACATCCTGCGGTTAACATCAAGGATAGCGCCCGTTTCCATGTCATGAACAAAAATCGCATCGTTCGCCGCGTCAAATATCTCATGATAGCTGGCTTCTGACTTCCGCAGCTCCTCCTCCGCCCGCCTGCTGTCGCTGATATCAATCATCGTTACCAAATCGGCTCCCTTGCCCCCAAAAGATATCAGTTTCGAATACGTCTCTACCCACTTTGTCTTTCCCCGTTTTGTTATCGCCTTCCACGCATAATTAACCACAACACCTTTTTCACCCACATGCCTTCTGCGCGCTTGTTCCATAACAAACGCAATGTCATCTGGGTGCACTATTCTTGAATAGCATTCTTTCGGGCCCCAATCCAGCATCTCTTCAGCCGAGTACTCAAAAATGTCCGATGCCGCCTGATTGGCGTATTTGAACATATAATCTTGAACGATGAAAATGCCCATCACCGCTTGCTCGGAAATCTCTCGGAACTTCTCCTCACTTTCCTGCATCGCCTCCTCCATACGCCTGCGCGCCGTGACGTCTCTTATAATATGAACGGCCCTTATCACATTGCCTTTCTCGTCAAGGATAGGGTCCACTGACGCCGTTACCCACATATCTTTTCTCGGTATATAAAGCTCGGCCTGCTCATGACTCTTTGTCTGCTTCGCCCTCTCTAATGGACACACCTCATCTGGCAAATTTGACTCATGTATCAGCTTGTAGCACTTCTGCCCGACTATCTCGCCAAGACTCTTGTCCAAAAACTCCAACGTTGCAGCGTTCGCCTGAACGATTTTGAATCCACTATCAATCAGCATTATCGAATCTTTTGTCGCATTAAAGATGGTCTCTAACTCATCCAGCGCTTTTTCCGCCAAATCCGCCGTCCGCTCGCGATTGGAAACATCGTGGCTAACACCCCCTAATCCCCCCCCGCTGGACCGCTTGCCTTGCGTCTTTTCGACGGGCTTATCGTCGCTTGCGCCGTAATCTCGCATCGCCCCGCCCTTCCCAGACTAATCAATCAGTCCCCACTAAACACTCTTTACGCCCTTTCCTGTTGCGAATGACAAAATATACATATATAGAATATAAGAATCTAATATGAAAATCAACCTGTTTTTTTGGCCGGAATCCAACAGGCAATTTTAGCATTCGACCAACCTCCCTTTTTCTGCATAATCACACTAAGGCGGAGAACACGGACGGCTCCGCTCTTTCACACACTTTCACACCGTTGGCCTCAGAGTATCAGTGACTACGGACCTCATACGGCTGATGCCGGAATAAGGCAAAGCAGTCTCAACATAGAATCCCCCGAATTCCTGAACTGGTGCTCCGAACCGCCAGGCACAAATATCACATAATCCTTGCCGAATTCGTATTCCTTCCCCTCATACACAAAGACACCCTCCCCTCCAACCGCAAATATCTCATGCTCATGTGGATGCGTATGAAGCGGCGTACAACCACCCGGCTGTACCTCAAACATCCGCATCGCAAAATTATCCGCCCCATCTTCTTTAGATATCAGCCACCTTATCTCCGTATCCTTGGCACCATCTACCTCCACCGCACTTTTGCCAATATTGCTGCATTTTTCTATTTTCATATCTTTCCCTCTTAACTATTTACAAGCCCACAACTCATATAATCTCTCATCCAAGCTTCTTGTCCAGAATTTCAGAAACAACCTTTGGATTTGCCTGTCCCTTTGTCTTCTGCATAACCTGCCCTAACAGAAAGCCCCGCGCCTTCTTACTCTTCTTACCGCCGCTGGTCACATCTTCCACCGCCTTCGGATTCCCTGCAAGTATCTCCTCAACTATCGCCTCCAATTCACCCGCGTCGCTCTTCTGTATCAGGTCTGATTCCTCGGCTATCACTTCAGGCCTCTTGCCGCTTTTCACCATCTCCTCAAATATGCTCGTAGATGCCGTAGCGCTGACCTCACCTTTTTCAACCATCTTCGCTAATCCCGCCAAACTCTCCGCCGTGATACCCAAGTCAGCCACACTACAGCCCTGTTCATTGGCCAGCTTCAACCCGACTTGCGTAACCAGATTGCAGACCCGCTTTGCCTCCCCTCCGGCACTAACCACCTCATCAAAGAACTCCGCCGTCCCCCGCTCAGCCGTCAAAACCCCCGCATCATAGTCACTCAACCCGTATTCTTTGACATAGCGCATCTGCTTCTTTACCGGCAGCTCACACAATCGCCCACGAATTTCCTCAAGCCATTTCTCAGTCAGCTCAACCGGCACAAGGTCGGGCTCCGGGAAATACCTGTAGTCGTGCGCCTCTTCCTTCTCCCTCTGAAGGACCGTCACCTCCCGCCCGTCGTCCCATCCGCGCGTCGTCTTGCTGCCCATCTCCATCACCCTACCGGTCTCGACGAATTCATCGAGCTGCCTCTGCGACTCATAGTCCACGCTCCGCTCCAGCGCTCGAAAGCTGTTCAGGTTCTTAACTTCGACTATCGGCGTTCTGTATTCGCCGCCGTCTTTGCTGACAACCAGATTAATATTCGGTTCGAAACGCATATGACCCTTCTGCATATCAGCTTCCGACACACCAAGGTATCTTACTATCCGCTGCAGCTCCACCGCCAGCGCCCGCACCTCCGCGCTGCTGTTCATGTCCGGCTCAGTAACTATTTCCAGAAGAGGCGTCCCCGCCCTGTTCAAATCAACCTGTGAAAAATTACCCGCCGTGTGCACGTTCTTGCCCGCATCTTCCTCCAGATGCGCCCGGATTATCCCAATCCTCTTCGTCTCGCCCGACTCAAGCGGTATTTCAATAAAACCATTGGAACTAAGCGGCAAATCATACTGGCTTATCTGATAATTCTTCGGCAAATCAGGATAATAATAGCTCTTTCGGTCCCACTTCGTGAACTTCGCTATTTCGCAATTAAGAGCCAGACCTACCAGAACGGCATACTCGAACGCCTGCTTATTCATCACCGGCAGAACGCCCGGCATACCAAGACAAACAGGACACACCCTGCTGTTCGCCTCCTCACCAAAACTCAGCTCACAGCTGCAGAACATCTTCGTCTTCGTACACAGGTGAACGTGAATCTCCAACCCAACCAAAACTCTATACTGCAACTCACCCATTTCTCAATCAAATGTAATTACGAAACCACATGAATTTAACACTAATTAAGGCCAATTCCACAGCACAAATCTTACAAATAATCTATTGTTGCCCTTTCTCATTCGTGAAAATTCGTGGTCAAGTCGTAAAACACCGTTATACGACGAACCTCTCATACTCGAAACCGTTTCTTCCAAAGTTAAAAATCATTGCCAGCTTTCTTCCTGTGGCGCGTAAATAATTTAGGACCTGAGCCCTATGCACGTCTCCAATTTTATCCAAAGTCTTAAGTTCAAGAATGATCTTGTCATCAACTAAAATATCAGCGTAATATTCCCCCACAACCTCTCCATCAAAATAAACCCGAACCGGTGCTCGCTGTTGTGCAAGAATCTCGTTTCTCGCAAGAAGGACCATAAGGGCATTTTCATATACTTTTTCCAGAAAACCGGACCCCAGCTTATTGTGAACCTCCATTCCCAAACCGACAACTTTGTAAGACAAGTCCTTATAGATAATATCTTTATTATTCGTGTCCATTCGTGAAAATTCGTGGTTAGAAAATCAGTGGCTTTCGTTTGTGCCACTCTGTCTCCTTCTCAAACATCCTTGCTATCCGCAGCAATTTATCTTCACTAAAAGCCGGTGAGAGTATCTGCAAACCAATCGGCAGATTACCGCCATCGAATCCGCATGGGATGCTGATACCAGGAATACCGGATAAATTAGCTGCTATGGTATAAATATCCGAAAGATACATCTTCAATGGGTCATCCACCTTCTCGCCAATCTTAAAGGCCGTCGTCGGCGAGACCGGCATCACAACACAATCGCACTTTTCAAAAGCATTTGTAAAATCACCGCGTATCAAATTCCTCACCTTAAGCGCCTTCAAATAATGCGCATCATAATAACCGCTCGACAGCGCATAAGTCCCAAGCATTATCCGCCTTTTGACCTCTTGACCGAACCCCTCCGCCCGCGACTTGGAATACACCTCGATATAATCCGAGGGCTCAGCCGTCCGATGCCCGTAATGGACACCGTCATACCGGGCTAAATTACTCGACGCCTCTGCTGTAGCCACCACATAATACGCCGCAATAGCATAATCCAGATGAGGCATCTCCACCTCTACAACTTCGGCCCCGATCCCTTTATATACCTCAATAGCATCCGCAACCGCCTTCTGTACCTCGCCGTCTGCCCCGGCATTGAATTCCGGAACTATTCCTATCTTAAGTCCCTCTACCGGCTCATCCAGTCTCGCAAGATAATCACAAACCGGTGCCCTCTCCTCATCTACACTCGTGCTGTCCGCGCCGTCATGACCCGCTATGACGTTCATCATCAGTGCACAATCGCCTACCGTCCGAGTTAAAGGCCCGATCTGGTCTAAGCTCGAACCGTACGCAACCAATCCATAACGCGAAACCCTTCCATACGTTGGCTTTAATCCCACCACACCACAAAAACTCGCCGGCTGTCTGATAGAACCGCCCGTGTCAGAACCAAACGCAGCAAAACACATCCCCACCGCCACGGCAGCCGCCGACCCCCCGCTGCTGCCGCCCGGCACACAACTCGTATCCCACGGATTAATCGTCTGCTTCAGACCCGAGTTCTCTGTACTCGAGCCCATCGCAAACTCATCCATATTCGTCTTGCCTACTATTACTGCGCCGGCGTCCAAAAGCTTCTCAACAACCTTCGCGTTATAAGGTGCGCGAAAATTCGCCAATATTTTTGAAGCGCATGTAGTAGCCCCGAAAGTCGTGCACATATTGTCCTTCACCGCAACCGGAACACCAGCTAAAGCGCCTGCCTGCTCACCCGCAGCCACCTTCTTGTCAATCTCCCCCGCCCGCGCCAGGGCCTCCCTTTCGAACGTGCCGATATAAGCCCCGACCTTCCCCTCGTGCTTCCCTATAGTCTCGAAAACCGCTTTCGTCGCCTCAACACTTTTGACGCTGCCATCTCTTATTCCGTCTCGCAACTGTACTGCACTTAACTCAAGAAGCTCCAAAACACTCTCTCCATTTTTAGCTCAAGGGCAAATTACTTTGACATTACTTTATTTTTATGTATCTCCAAGTGTTCTCGGATAAGCCAGACCCTCTCCAACCGATTTTGCAAAACCGTCTAAGCCTGGAAACAATGCCTCATTACTTATATTCATATCCTTTAGCTTTTCTATAATTTTATTTCTGTCTTTTTCTTTATTAGGTGTAATTTTCACTCTCCACAGATATTTCTTTGTTTCCTCAAAACCTTCGAAAGTGGCTGTAAGATTTTCTATAAAAGATTTTGTAATATCCCCCGGCAGAAGAAATAACCCTTGTTGTACAGAGAGTCTTTTATTCAACCTGAAGGGATTAACTGGATAAACACATGGAAATTGATTCTCAATAAGATAAGAAGCTATCGCAAGGTCAACTAGTTTATCGCCCCCTTTTCGGATGCCTAATATGTCAGACTTTTTTTGAAAATACTCCTCGAGATATTCATACCTTTGGTTAGTTTCTCTATTTTCGATCTTCTCTTTAATTAGTTTCGGCGTGTTTATTGTTGAGGCCTCCAAAGCCCATACAATGCCCTCTTTGTTTTCAGCGAGAGCAAAATACACAGCGATATAAAATGAATACACCCAATCCAATAACCTCGTCTGCGCCCCATGATGTCTCATTATCGCAAGCCATTCAAGAATGTCATCTTTGTCCGGCTCGCGTTCAAGATAAAGAGCCGCTTTTCTCTGAAATGTCCTGATAAGTTCTCTCTCACGGTTCTTTTTATCATCATCACCTTCAACACCATATAGTCTATAAGCCTTTTCAAGATGTGTCATAAGATATTCTTCGTCATTCTCTATCAATCGTTCCCCCCGAAATATCCATTTTTTAGTTTGTTCTGAAGTTTGCTCACGGGGAAACAATTTTTCCTCCAACGCCTTTACATCGTCCCAATCTTTTATTTCTCCTTTCTCGTCCCAGAAGACTTCCTTATCACTCATATTCGACACCCCTCGTTTTACAAACTTCTTTAACCAAAATTTCCATAACTTTTTCTCTGTGTCCTCTGTGACCTCTGTGGCTAAAAATTACCCCTTTCATCAAGTATCTTCGGCACCTTGAAAAATTCCCCGTCTCGCCGCGGCGCATTGGCTAACGTCTTCTCCGTCCCTAACGATTCCTTGACACAATCCGCGCGGAAAACATTACTAACCGCCAGACAATGCGCCAAAGGCTCCACGTCCTCCGTATCCAGCTCATTCATCTTCGCCACATAGTCAAGAATCGCGCTCAACTGACCCGTAAATTCCGCAACCTCCGCGTCACTCAACTCCAGACGAGACAGCTTCGCAACCTTCCTCACCTGCACCTCATCAATCTTTTTCTCCATCTGTCCTTGCTCCATAAACAAAAAGCGAGGCTCTGACCCGCCTCGCTGTAAATATTCCTCTCACAAACCGTTTTCTCAGCTTGCCGTCTTCTCGGCGGGCTTGTAGTTACGCTTAACCGGCTTTTGTATCAGCCCCATGTGTATCGCCTTCGCCGAGACCCTAATCCTGCAGACCTTCCCATCAACAACTGCTCGGACCTTCTGTATATTCGGCTTAAACTTCCGCTTGGTAATGCCCGTAACCTTCCTGCCGACACCGCCAAGGTGCTTCGCCTTGCCGCGCCGCTTGATACTTCGCCCCGACACCGTCCGTTTACCTGTAAAATAACACACTCGCGACATCTAATACTCCTGTTCTAACTTTCGATTCAATATCAGCGAATCACCATACACGATTCTGACAGTATTGCAAGCAAAAACCAAATTTTACTACTAAAACGCCCCCTTATCATCCGCACCAAACCGCACCTGGACAGACCATTCAATCCGTCGACGGACTCATATACTGGAAAAACTCCGAATCGCTCGGCAGAACAATCGTCGTGTCCTTCTTCAGTGACTGCCCGTAAGCCTCCAGCGTCCTCACAAAACCGTAAAACTCCGGGTCTCTCTCAAAAGCATCCGCGTATATCTTAATCGCCCCGGCATCACCCTCACCCTTCAGCTTCTCCGCCTCCCTGTAGCTCTCCGCAAGCAGAATCGTCCTTTCCTTGTCAGTAATCGCCCGTATCTTCACCGCCTCTTCCTCGCCCTCGGAGCGGTATTTCTTTGCTATCCGCTCACGCTCCGCCCTCATCCGCGCATATACCGACCGCGCAACCTCCCCCGGCAAATCCGCACGCTTTATACGAACATCAATCACCTCGATACCGTACCCACGCGCCTTCTCATCGCACTGCTTGTGCACCTTCTCCATTAGCGCCTCGCGATTCACAGAGACAATCTCAGTCAGCGTGTGTCTTGCAACTTCCTCACGAAGCTCAGAGAAAACTATATCATCCAGTCGCATCTGCGCCCCGGATTCGCTCCGCACCGTCTGGTAAAATTTCAGCGGGTCAACTATCCTCCACCGCGCATAGTTGTCAATATCCAGGTGTTTCTTGTCGCTCGTAATGATTTTCGCCTTGCCTGCGTCATATTCCAGCACCCGCGATTCAAACTTGTGTACCGCATCGAGCAATGGAACCTTAAAATTCAACCCGGGCTCCGAAACCGTCCTCATGTATTTACCCAATCGAGTAACAATCGCCTGCTGGGTCTCGTCTACCGCAAACACCGATAAGCCCAGAGCAATGACTATTACAACAACCAAAACGATTGGAATGATTGTTTTCGGGCTCATTTCGCACCTCCCTTCTCAAGAGGCAAAAACTGCAGCACGTTCCCCCCAGCCTCCGGGTCCACAATAAATTTTCTTATCCCCGGCAGAATCTTCTCCATCGTCTCTAAATACAGCCGCTTCCGCGTTACTTCCTTCGCTTTTTCGTATTCCTTTAAAACCGTCAGAAACCTCGCCGCGTCGCCCTCTGCTCGTTTTATCCGTTCCGCTTTATAACCCTCCGCCCCTCTGATTACGCTTGCCGCTTTACCCCTCGCCTTCGGCAAAATATCCTCTCGATACCCTTGCGCCTCCTTAATCAGCCTGTCTTTATCTTCCTTCGCGCTTACAACGTCGCTAAATGCCGCGGCTACCTCCTGTGGCGGACGGACCGTCTGAAGCTTTACCTCCTTAACGCTTATCCCGCTGTCATACCTGTCTATTATTCGCTGCAGTAATTCACGCGTATCAATCTCCACCTGAAGCTTCTCCGCCACCAAAACATCATCAATCGGACGCTTGCCTACAATCTGACGCAATGCCACTTCCGCAGCGTCCATTAATGCCCCGTGCCGCCGCTCCAGGTCCCGCACATTAAACAAAAACTTTACCGGGTCGCTGACCTGATACTGAACCGTTATCTGTGCGTCTATTATCTGCTCATCACCCGTCAGCATCAGCGACTCTTCCGGAATAAACTTATACCGCGCAGGAGATTGGCTGACCGTTATAAAGCCAATCTCAATCCGCCTGACCTGCTTTACCTTCACCTTGTTAACCTTCTCAATCGGACGAGGTAAATGGTAATGAGGCCCGGGCTCCGTCACGCGCACCGCCCTGCCAAACCTCCGAACAACACCCTGCTCGTCCGGACGAACTATATATATCCCCGACAACGCCCACAGCAGCACTACGGCAGGTATTATCAGCTTAAGCCAGCGCACGTCGAAACTGATGTTCGGGCCAAGCGGCCCCTTTGTCTCTTCATCTGACCAACGACTGTCATGTATTCGTGCCATAATCGCACCTCGCCAAATAAATCCTTATATCAAATCCCCTTAAACTACCACACCGATTATACCCCCCGCCATAGCCCCGTCAAGAAATAAATATAATTCCACCAAACCCATCAAAAGACCCAACAATGATTATACAGTTTTATACGCCTCTGGCGTACTGTATAAAGCGCCAGACACAGACTCTTTCTGCCTGTATAACAAGTTCCCCTTACTTCTTCAATATTTATCCGACTATGGCGGACTCCTCTAATCTCTTGCCCTTCCCGACTCACTCATTATCTTGCATCGTCTTTTGGCTTGGCTTTTACTCCGTAATCCCTGTAGTAGCTGGTTGGCTTAACGGCCAAGTCTATAACGGCCGGAATTATAGCTGCTTTATTTTCTTAGTATCGACAATAATTCTGTCCTTCCAAGCTTGGTGTATAGCGTCTTCTTCATCTATTGCTTTGTATGTCCTTTTTCGCTTTCGGCCACTGTCTTTGTCAATGCCGTGAACCTGAAAACGTGGCAAAGCGGGACGTAATACAACAAAATCAAACCTTATCCCAGCATGCTTTTCTCTGGTAGGTAGAAACAGAGTGCAAAGCTTCGCAGCAAAAGTATAGTCTCGGATAGTCTTTAGCTGTTCTGCAATTTCTTCGGCTTCTTCACTTGGGACATACCCAAGCTGCTTGTTCTGAAAATGACCTCCTTTGTCCTTCCACATTCCGTAAACAGCTAAGGCATTAGGGTGTCCCTTCAAAGGTTCGTGTTTGACACAGACGGATTGATTTGTGCCTGAGACAAAAGAGTTTACATCCTCTGTTCGATATGACGTTCCTGCAACCCTAGTCCGGTATTCATCAATAGTATCACGGCCCTGCAAAAGCTCCGCAGGATAAGACTGTTTTATGCGTATCGTTGTAGGTGGGTCTTCAGATAATCGGAACCATGAATCTTGTGGAGCATCTTTGGAATGGACATAAACGAGCAGCCCGTCCTTTTTGAGCTGTCCTCCTGAGCCAAAGAGTTCTGCCAAAATTCCCACTGTTCTTTACTCAACTAAAGCAGTCTGCTTACACCGCACCATTTCAACGATTGCCTGTCAATTCCTCACGCTAACCGCCACAAGTGTGGGCCCATTATCAGACTATTTCTATGAATACGTTAAAGTCTTTTTTCATTTTGTTTAGAATATATGACTCAGTTTTATCCTTGATGCTGTTGCGTATTCTCTTGTCTTTATTTTCATCATGAAACAGCAAATACACAAAGTCAAATTCCCCACAAAGAGTATGTATGATTGATTGCCCGATGGCCTGTTTTATAACGCTACCGCTTGAAGCTTTCTTGTATTCAATCGCTATCAAATAAGGTTTCAGAATTATGAAGTCGGGATAATTTCTCGCGGCAAAAGTAGTTTTTTTGTCTCTTCCGTAGGCCCCTTCTTCTCCCTCCCAGTAAAACGACTTGTTGGCTTTTGCAACGAAGTCTTTGTAACCTTGTTCATTAAAATATCTTTCCAAATACCCTAATATAACTGGTCTAATCTCAGTTTGTATTTGAGTCTCTGTTTTTCTTGCGACATCTTTTCTGGATTGTGGACTACAGATAATATACTCATGTAAGCTCTTTATAAAACTTTGAGCCTTGCTTGTTATCTTTCTCATTTTTCATCTCCTTATGAGATAGTCGGAAATACGCGTAATTTCGGCCTTCTGCATAGGGTAAAGGAGTATTGTTAAAGATTCTGTTTGTTACGTTGATGTTCCCAAATCTTCCAGTCTAATTCGTATGCTTTTATCCCAAGCTGACAAGCTGCTTTTTCAAGCACATCTACCAATTCTTTATCTGTAAATGATTGTGTAACTACAGACTCAACAAATCTTCTTAAGTGGACATCAGGCTTTACAGTTTCTATCCCTTGTCTCATAACAATCCATTGGTATACTGCATAACCCAATCCCTTTATCTTTCCTTCAAAGTCTTTTTCGTAGTCGCTATTTTGCGCCCAAAGCTTCACGTTTTCCTGTGTTGTTACTTCAATAGACTCAAAAAATATGACAAGCTTTCTCAGAAAAGCTACTCTTGTCCAAAGTTTATATCCCCATAAGAATTGTGCGATTTTAGTATTTCCTTCTTTATCATCAGCGTATTTATCAAAAAGAGCCTTCAATTCCTTCAGATTTCTAATAGCGTTCCATCTGTTTTTTCTGTAAAAGTTCATAGCATTTACAACAGCTTTAGTTTGCATTTGAAAGTCAAGGACAGTTAGCAGCAGGTTACATATAAAGTCTTCTTCGAGGTACGTACTTTCAGATGCTGGTAATTCCTTGCATTTCTGCAATATTTTGGCAAACTCGGACTCTGAAATCATGATTTCAAATTTTACCTAACTAATGTTTCCTGTCAAAAATTTTTGCTCTGCCATTCTAACGATTGCCACTTTTGATTTATTGACACATCGTTTTCTCTTTCGCATCTTGTATTGCTGCATTAATATTGCGCTGTCCCAAAAAAGCCTTGTCAAACTCCGCAGGTTTAAATTTTTCTTGTTCCTTCAAAAAATTCTGGAATGTTTCCTTTGCTACATCGACTCTGCCAACCATCTCTATAAAACAAGCAAAGTCATAGATATAAATTGGAAGCTGATAGATGCTATACGCTTTAGCAACTGCTGCAATACCTTTATAAATCAGTTTTTTACGAGTTTTTTCTTTGGCCTCTGCTTCCGACAGCATTATTTGCTCTATTGCATAAATAGAAAGAGCAAAGGCGGTTACTCCATTCCTGAAATCATCGACAAAATCAGGATTAAATACATATCCATCAAACATTTTGAAACTTTTGTCAACCGCTTTCTGTTCTTCATCAGTAAGGTCAAAAATGAGATTACCTTCCTTATCTCGCTTCATTCCTGCTAAATCAAAATTTTCTATAAATGGCCACATAATTACTTTACTTATTGTTTGGCTCGTCTTTTGGCTTTTCGTCTTTTAAGGTGACAATAAGTCCACCTGTTATGAAACCAACCATTGCCCACTGTAAACATAAACGAGAGGCATGGGGATACCCCCCTGATTTGGTCAGTATGAACCTATATCCACCTGCGCCATAAACTCCACCATGATGAACTGACAACCAAGGTGGGAAAATTCCCATTAAGATAATTACGGTTATACCAATCCACATGACGATTTTTTGTTTCAAGTTCATAATCCAATTCTCCCTTTCACCCCTATTTTGAAAGATTACTCCTCTCTACTTCTTGTTTTTGGTTGCCTCTCAGATTGATGAGTTTCTCGTAAGCTTCAATAACCTCCAATCCTTCGAGGTCAGGTCTGTCCTTTTTGAGTCTCTTAAGCGTAGCTGTCAAAGGCACGTTTGCGACTTGCAAAATTCTCGATTTCACATTATATTTCTTTACTTCAAGTGCAAGTGCACCAATAAGCATTGCCAGTGCACCCGTTGATTCCAAATACCAGTCGTAATCGATATTATCCTTTGTAGGTGGCAAGAAGCCTCCGGATTCGAGCATCCGAATTTGCTTTTCGGGAATCGCAAATTCAAGAGATTTATCCTTGTGAGCGATTTTTTTTAGTTGTTCTATCTTCAAACGTAAAGGCTCACGGAATAAATATAAACCACCAATCATTACAAGCGGCCAAGTAGCATAATGCACAATATCTACAATAAACTTCAAAAACATCTCTACCCACGCCATTTTTGTCCCTTTCTCTACGCAATATTCTCTTTCTTTTTTAGTTTTTCTTTATAAAACCCACCGCATCATTCTAACAATTCCCTCCCCCAATTCAACCCAAAACCTCCACCTAATCAGTACCGCTTTTTAAATTTCTATTTGTAATTTTACTTTTTTGCATTTTGCTCTGTAATTTTGCCCTTTGCATTTTAATTTTTGCTTTTTCTATCCGCTATCCGCTCAGCGCTAAACGCCCCCTTTCCCCTTGTCCTCTGTTGCCTTCTTAAGATACCCTACCTCCGAACCGCTCAATCTCCTGTATTTGCCCGTTCCTACTCCCCGAAGGCTCAGCTTGCCGATATGCGTTCGTTTTAACGACATCACCTTATGCCCCACCCTCGCTAACATCCTGCGGACCTGCCGGTTAAGCCCCTGTCGAATCGTCACCTCTAACGACGACTCTTTATGGCTGCGTTTCAATATCTTCACCGATGCCTTTCCCGTCTTGCCCTCAGACAGCCAAATCCCCTTTTTTAACTTCTCGACCGCCCCGCCGCTAACCTCCCCCTTCACCCTCACAACATACGTCTTGGCCAGACCGTATCGCGGATGAGTCAATCTGTTCGACAGTTCACTGTCGTTGGTCAGGATTATTAATCCCGTCGTATCAACATCGAGCCTGCCCACACAGAATATCCGCTCCCTACTCCGCACAATATCTATCGCCTTCCTCCTGCCAGCAGGGTCCGAATTCGTACAAACCACCCCCTTCGGCTTATTCAACAGGTAATACACCTTCGCCTCAGCGCGAATCCTCCTGCCGTTTACCGTTATGATGTCCCTCTCCGCATCGACAAACGCCGGCAGCGTGTCCACCACCTTCCGGTTCACCCGCACCGCCCCCTCGAGTATCAATTCTTCGCATTTCCTCCGCGACGCAACACCCGCCGACGCCAGTACTTTCTGCAATCTCTGCTCAGCCATATCCGCATCCTTAACAGAGCCCCCCTACCGACCTCTCAGTAGCTCATCAATGCACTCGTTCCAAACCTCTAACAAATCCAGCTCCCGCGCATCAACCAGACCCATCTCAACTAATTTCTCATAGCACACCCGAAGGTTAACGCCGATTTTGTCCACCCCCGACTCCAGCCCGAGCCCCTCCAGCTCTTCACATATCTTCGAGTTGTTCAGATAACCCGGCACCTCGTCCTCGAAATCCCGCATAAGATTGTGCTCGTTCCGCTCCTGCCACATATTAGGCTCGTGATACAACACTCCCCATCCATTGACCCACGCAATCCGCTGCGCAATAAAACTCCGCCAGATGTCCGTCATCCGAAACGAGCAGTACGCCGGCAGATATAGTAGGCCAAACGCTTCCCTCCACCACGTGGTGTTCTGACTGTTGAACGGACACCAGCTCCCTTCTGTAAGTGCAACTCGCCGGTCATCTCTAAACGTCTGCGGCAGAGGCATAACCAGCCGGTAAATAGCGTCCACATCCGGATTCTCATTGCACAACCCCTGCTGAATCGGACTGTCAATATCCTTTGTACTCAGCGATTCAAATGCCGCCGCCTCAGCATCAATACACTCCAGAGGCAAACCACGCGGCCAGATATTCGCCTCTGTAAAATAACGATAAACATTCACCCAGCCTCCCTTCTCAACCGCCTTGACAGACTGCTTCCGCTGCCGCACGTTCCAGAAATTATCATTTGCAATGTTATCGTCATCCGTCTCCACTATGACCGATGCCCCATTGCCAATCGCCAGCAGATACCCGATGTTCTTGCGGGCATAGTGCCGCGTCGGACACAGCTCGGCAAACTTCAAACCCGTCTCCTTCTGCCTCTCCAGACTGTAAAAATCACACCCCTCAATCTGAAAATCACTCGGGCTTGCTTCATCTCCTATGACAATAAAATCATAACCTCGCTCTTTACAGCCGCACGCCAGTTCCCCAAGACCCTTGTTGGGCCTGCCTATGGAAGTAACTACAATGGATATCTTCTCTTGCATAAAATCCAATATCTTTCTATCTAAAAATTACAGATCACCCGCTAATCGCTTTCTAAGCAAGCGCCACAAATTGCTGAACGCATCTCTAACCACACCCGCATTCACATTCGCACTCGGTGCACGATAATGTATTGGCACCTCAACTATCCGCATGTCCCGGCAGTATACCTTGATTTCCGTCTGGAAAAAATGACCACGCGACCGGATACCCCTTTCCAAAACTCGTTCCAGGGCCGACCTCGTAAACATCTCAAAGCCGCTTGTCATATCCTTCAATTTCGTACCAAGCAGAACGTTCGTCAGGATACTCCCCGCACGACTCACAAAATACCGGCTAAACGGCCGGTCCGTAAACTTCCCGCCCTTGCAGAACCGGCTGCCGAAAACACAATCATACCCCTCCGCCATCTTATCAAAAAACTGCGGAATCTCCGCCGGCTGATGGCTAAAGCTCGCGTCAATCTCCAGTATCCAGTCACAACCCGCATCCAGCGCCTCCCGATATCCCCGCACGTATGCATCCACAACGCATTCGTTTTCAGGGGCCCAGACCAATTCCAGTTCGGGCGGTTTATCTTCCGATTCCTTCAGCATCTCAAACGTGCCGTTCGTACACGCATTATCAAAGACAGCAAAAAATTTCACAGACTTAAAACCCCTCCCCCTGCACTGCCCCAACACCGCATCCACGAATTCTTCCGCCCTTGACCGTTCATTCGCCATCGGGCATACAATCCCCAACCGGATATCACTGACACTCATATCGCTCTTCGACTCTGACACGCTGCCCGCCTTTAGACGCAAACGCAACTAAAACTCACCAACCACTCTACGCAACATAAATTATTCCGATACACAAAACCACCCACACGAGAAACCCGATTTGAAACGGCAAATCATTCAAGATAAACTGCACCGGCCCCGAATACCTCCCCTTCTGTATCAACGCGCTGAAACGGAAAACACAATACAAAACCAGCGGCGTAGTATAAACCAGATTGTTCGTCCCGAAAAGCCGAAGCGTCTGGTCGTCCATCGCATAAAGCACAAAGCACGCAATCGCCAGACCGCTCGTTACGTCCAGCATATGCGCAAGCAGCTCCGGCGTATAACCCGCCAACGTCTCCCGGAACGATTCGCTGTCCTCCCGAAGCTGAGCTATCTCACTGCGCCGCTTGCCGAAAGCAAGAAACATGCACAATGCGAACGTACATATAACCAGCCACGGTGAGATAAACACCCCAACAACAACCGCCCCCGCAACGGCGCGAAGGCAAAACCCAACCGATATCACCACGCAATCCAGAATCATCACCCGCTTCAGCAACAGCGAGTAGAGGACCATCAGCCCAATATACCCTGCGATGATGACCGCAAGACCCGGCACAAGCACATAACTGCCCATCAGCGATACCACGGCACATACTATCGACATTACGGCCGCCGAACCAACGCTCACCGTCCCTCTCGCAATCGGCCTTCTGCCTTTCTCAGGATGCAGCCTGTCCGCATCCCGGTCGATTATATCATTGAAGATATAAATGGCCGACGCCGCCAGAGAAAAACAAACAAACGCCCCCACCGCGCTCCCAAAAGCCACAAGCACTTCATCAACCGCCCCCGCAAGCTTCTTGCCGAATATAAAAGCCGCGAACACAAACATATTCTTCGTCCAGTCCGCTGGACGCATTATCTCAAGATACTTCATAACTGCACCTTTCTGTATTGCCTGCCGTCACACTTCACCACGCGATGCTGTCCGGCCTGCCGACTCAGTTATTAAAAATATCGACATCTGAACTGTTAAAGCGTAATATTATATCGCAATGACCATACACTGTATAGCCCAATGCGTACGTTTTACCCAATAAGGGACACTAACAATGATAACAGTGGTTATTTTTGACCTCGACGACACCCTCTACGATGAGCTTGATTACTGTAAAAGCGGCTTCGCCTCCGTCGCCGACTTCCTCGCTCGTCTCCCCCAGACGCCCCCTGCCGACCGCATCTTCGATTCCCTATGGAGCGAGTTCAACGCCGGCAATCACAAAACGACATTCAACGCCGCCCTCGATGACCTCGCCATAACCTATGACGATGACCTCATCGCAAAGCTGATTGAAACCTACCGCACCCATGTCCCCAATATAACCCTCCCCCCCGACTCCGAATCCGTCCTAAAAGGATTAAGCGACAAATTCAACCTCGCCCTGCTCACCGATGGCTTCCTGCCCGCACAAAAGCTCAAAGTCCAGGCCCTCGGAATCGAAAAATACTTCAAGTCCATCGTCTACACTGAGCAGCTCGGCCGAGAATTCTGGAAACCCTCTCCCGCCGCCTTCGAGAAAATTATGCACGACCTGAATGCAACGCCCCAAAGCACCGCCTGCGTCGCCGACAACGGGAAAAAGGACTTCGTCGCCCCCAACAAGCTCGGCTGCACGACCATCCAGCTAATCCGCCCCAACCGCATCCACTCCGAATCCTCCCAAGACCCCCACGCCGCCCCCCGCCACATAATCCAGAATATCACCCATTTACTCCCCCTCCTCCAAAATCTCTAAACTCTTCCACCGCCCTGTCCCAGCGAAGGCTGGGATCCAGTCCATTTCTTACTTCATAATTCATAATTCTTAATTCTAACTTCGGCGGAACGCCGCCCGCCTATCTCACTGCGGCCTTCTCCCTTTTTTCTTCCTTTTGGCTTTTTTCGCCTTAGTCTTCTTCTTGGTAAGCTTTTGAACCTGCTTACCAATCGGCCGTGCTTCAATTCTGAATGGTTCGCCGAACACGGCCGCATATGTTTTTGAAAATAACTCTGTTTTCCTGAATTCTTTAAACAAAGGCCATTTGTGGTACTCCAACGGCTGGACTTCACCTTTTTTACCTGCTTGTTTCATTATTTGGGCAGCTTTTTCAAAGTCGTCTCTAAGGACAGCATCTGCCAATTGGTATTTGTGACTCAGGTTTGCAACTTCAATCGAAGAGAGAATATTTTTACAATCTTGGTTCTTCCCCTGCCACTTATAAGTCTGAGCAAGGTTGAATTTACAGTACAGTTTAATTTCTTCGCTACTGCGCCGTGCAAATTCGCTCTTGGCCAACAGTAACAACTTCTCGGCGACGTTATACTGCTCCCGTTCGATTAATTCTACGCAAGTCAGGTTGAACTGTTTGTCAGCGTCGGACACTTCGGAAGGCAGCAGCTTCCGCCAAAGAACATGCCCAAGCTTGATTCCTATCTCAAGAACAGTACGGTAGGCCTTGGCGAAATCGTCCGGCGTAACATCGAGTCTCTCTCCAACTTTGGGTTTTTTTTCAAACACAACACCATGTTCCTCACAGACGTTAAGATATTGCCTTGACACCACGCCATCACAATGCACAAAAAGATTACGCCTTTCCGTTACTTCGATAAAATCAGGCCAAACGTCTAAGTCCTTTCTCAAAGACATATTTAGCTTGTTCTCCAACCACAAAAAGTGTTTCGTATGGCTTTCTCTCAATAAGTCTTCGACTTCTTTGTCGATTAAGTGTTCTTTGGCTTGTTTAAATGAGCTGTGAGACATTAATTCTGGATAAGTGATTACTTTCTCCGAAGCCTTTAATACTTCTGGCCTTTGGTAAAATACGCTGCGTACCAATCTTCCAACGAATGCATCATATTGGGAGATGAGCGAAACTAAAAAAGTCTTCGGTAGTAATTCGAGGGCGGTGACATACTCATGGAGTTCTTTGAGTTTCGATTCAAAGGCGCTCGCTCTGTGAGCCCGTTTAAACGTAATTTGTTCCAGGTCACCGACTCGCTTTCTGCTGAGAGCGTACTTGTTCTTCATTTCACCTAATTCTTTTTGTCCTGCTTTGCAAATTCCTGTAAGTAAGACCATGCAGACAGGGACCGCACTATTAATGCTATCAATATCCTCTCTGAATCCATCAATCTCTTTAGCGAATGAGTAATCCATAATTCCAACCCTTTTTGCCAAACCACAAAATCCGCAGCTTGTTGATTACCGCCCCGCCTATTTCACACCATTATACAATGCCGCTCTTCTCGGCACTTAGGGTTGCGGCGGCCAGGTTCCTCCCGGCGGGCAATTGGGAGGAACACCCGCCACACTAAACCAAGTCTCCAATATATCAGAGTCATTCGAATTCACATTACCATCTCGATCGAAATCAGCACAGGGATCATAATTAGGATCGGGATAGTTTGTGTCCCACGCCGCTAGCAAGATGGCCGCGTCCCATGTGTAAACCCAGTATTGCATCATGCCTTGTGCCAGACAGTCGGCGTCACCGTGGCACTGCCTTGCGCAGTCCCAGCATGCTGGCCAATCACAGTTCGGGTCACCATAACAGTTTGGATCATTACAGTCTATTAGTCCATCACAGTCGTTGTCTATTGAATCATCACATATTTCCGCTGCTCCTGGATTTACATTTGGGTCGTTATCATTACAATCCGGTTCCGGGAATAAACAACAGGGACTTGCTGGATTTGCGTAGCCATCACCGTCCATGTCTATACATGTACAACCGGGGATACATTCCAGCCACTGGCCGGCAAAGATATCAAAGTCAGCCCAATCGACGTCGTTGCTCTCATCCAAATCCGCCCCGACGCACCAATTAGGCTCGCAGCAGTCGCTCGCCACCCACTGGTCGGCAAATATGCCTAAGTCGACAACACCGACGTAGCAGTCACCATTGAGGTCAGCACCGGGAGGGCCCGGCCCAAAAGCATAAAGTTTACCGTCATAAGACCCTACATATACCGTTCCATCTGGACCTATTGCAGGGGAAGAATAGACAGCGCCTCCGGTTGTGTAACTCCACTTAAGTGTGCCATTGGGGTCTATTGCATACATATTACCGTCATTTGACCCGACATAAATTGTCCCGTCTGCCCCGACTGCGGGCGAAGAGTATATATCCCCACCTGTTACATAGGCCCACTTTTCAGTTCCGTTGGCATCAATTGCATAAAGTTTATCATCATAAGACCCTACATATATCGTTCCATCTGCACCAATTGCCGGAGAACCCGGCACATAGCCACCTGTAGCAAAGTCCCATGCGGAAGTGCCGTTTGGATGACGAGCCCAGAGCCTGCTACTGGAGTCGCCGACACTACCTCCAAAATAAATCATGCCGTTTGAGTCTATGGCAGCAGATGAAAAGATATCAAGCGCTCCATCAGGGTTATTAATATCTCTCTGCCAAAGCACGCTGCCGTCGGGGTTAAGTGCCCAAAAGATAGGTGGGTTAGTATAATCCCCAAAGAGAATCGTCCCGTCTTCCCTTATAGCTGCAGATGCGGTTATCCAGCCCGAACTACTGGGAGGACTAAATTCCCACTTCGGAGTTCCGTTAGGTTCGTTAGGTTGGTTAGCTTCAAAAGCGTACATTCGGCCCATCGAGGGGCTCTGACAAGTTGCACCCACATAGATTACACCGGAGTTTGGGTCTATTGCGGGGGACGAGCTAACATCTCCGTCGGTAGTAAAACTCCACTTAACTGTGCCATTAGGGTCAACGGCATATACTTTACCTTGGCAAAACACTCCGTCCTGCTGCCGCGTTCCGACGTAAATTGTTCCATCTGAACCAATAGCAGGCGAAGAATAAACAACACCTCCGGTTCCGGCGATTCCACAACTCCACTTAAGCGCGCCGTTAGGCTCTATTGCATACAAATTAGCGTCATTGGAGCCAACGTAGATTGTCCCGTCTGCAGCTATCGCGGGAGAAGAACGTATCGCACCACCTGCCGTAAATGTCCATTTCACCCTATTATCCTGTGCGCCAGCAACAGCACTCCTGCCTGTGTGTTTTGGGTCATGGCGGAACATAGGCCACCAATCACCATCAGCGTAGGTTTTGTAGGCGTATTTTAAATCTTCGTTGGTGACATCGTAATAGATGATGTGGGGGTTATCATTGCTATCCAAGGCAATGCAGCAGTATCCTCCCACATCGCCATTACTATCCACTGTCTCTATGTTCCAGCCGCCGTCATATTTAAATGCATATTGTAGGTCCTTGTTGGTGTAATGATAATAGCTGATGTGCGGGTTATCGTTGCTGTCCAGGGATAGGGAGATGCCTGAACGAGGGTATTCCACAGAACCCGTACTGTCCACTGTCTCCGTGTTCCAGCCGCCGTCATATTTAAATGCGTACGTTGCCTCAAAGTCTCTGTAATAGCTGATGTGGGGGTTATCATTGCTGTCCAGAGCTATGGACGTGTACGACTCGTAAGGACCAGTACCATCATGCACAACTTCTAGGTTCCAGCCACCGTCATATTTAAATGCATATTTCACCTCCATGTCGGCTCGATCCCAATAGCTGATGTGTGGGTTATCGTTGCTGTCCAGGGTTATAGAAGTGTGTCTCCCCACCTCCTGACCACTACTATCCACTGTCTCTATGTTCCACCCGCCGTCCTTGCGGGCGTAGTTTAGAAACATGGGGAGGGGGGCAAATCTCTCATAGCTGATGTGGGGGTTATCGTTGCTGTCCAGGGCTATGGAGCAGTAATATGCAATATCGCTAGGACCACCCAGTGGCTCTATGTTCCATCCACCGTCCTTATGAGCGTACTTTAGAGCGCACCCGTCACCCGGACAATAGCTGATGTGCGGGTCATCATTGCTGTCCAGGGCTATGGAGCTCCACACGTAAGGACCGCCAGGGCCGCTACTGGTATCCACTGTCTCTATGTTCCAGCCGGCGCCATATTTAAATGCATATTTTAGAGAGTCCATGTCGGGACCCCAATAGCTGATGTGGGGGTCATCGTTGCTGTCCAGGGTTATAGAAATGGTTGCGTCGAAGTCGGCAGGACCAGTACTATCCACTATCTCTATATGCCAATCTGTATCGCCAGCATGAGCTTCTTGAACGTTAAATGCCAATGCTAATATGGCTGTTAACAACAAAACGCTGATTTTTTCCATTTCTTTCATTTCACACCTCCCGAGCATTCCAGCTCACCACCTATTATTAATAATTAGATTTAAACGTCCTTTTACGACAAACGCGCAACCTCCGCGCGAGTCTCCTTGACGCACGGCCCTGAATTCGCCTCAATCCGCCGGCACCTCTGCACCTCCAAAATACTAAATATTCCCGTTTTCGTGGGGGGAAAGCCTACCGCATACGAATGATGCTTTCTCGCCACTCCCTTGCCATATATCACATTAACCGCAGTTTATATCCCTGACCGGGCTTGTCAAGCAAAATTATCGGACTTTCTTACTTTTTTTTTATCTCTTTAACCCGCAAAAGCCCCCAATTTTAACGGTTGCCTCTCCTAATTCAGCGAAAAATCCCTCCCCCCAACTTCACTCTGCCTTAGCACTTGCCTGTGCCATAGGTACTTGTGCTGCCTCCTGCTCGGATACTGTTTTATCTGCACGCCTCCGGCGTACTACTGTATGTTTCCTCGTTGCCCCTACGGCCGCACCGCGCGACCTGCTCTTTCACCTTCCTTTAACTCGTAACCCGTAACGCGCAACCCGCAACTCGCACCCTTTATCCCCGAGAAGACACTTCCATGACACAACAGCAGGGGACCCAGAATTAGTCAATATTTTTAATTTTTGCACTGTATCTTTGCATTTTGATTTTTAATCTTTGATTTTCCTATCCGGCCGCTCAAAACTCCGCTCAAAATCTCGCGCAAATCGACAACGAATTTGACAAAACGCGCAGTTTTCCCCCAAGATACGCACTAGTTTAAATAGTGTATATTGCCCGCTGGCTCCCGCCCCACTAATCCTTTGCCCCTCCAAACCCCCCATTTTAACGCTAAAATTTTCCTAAATTTTCCTAAATTTTCACACTTTGAAACACTTATTCAAGCGCAATTCCACCCCTTTTTCTGAGTTTTTCCAAACTTTTCACACTTTGAAACACTTTGTCGAACGTCTCCAAACTCCCCACCCCCATTTTCCGCCACAAAAACGATGGTCCCCCTCCGTCACCCAGCCCGTTTCAGAACGACCTCCTCATCAATATGGGTAATCTACACAACCCCGGCAACCCAAATACACAAACCCCACCAACCAAAAACAAAAAACAAAAACCTCACCTTCGCGCCCGAAAACAATACGCATAACCCCCTCAAAACCGCCTTATCCCCCCGAAAACCCCGTTATCACGTTTTTTTGTTGACTTTGAACGCCTTTCCGGCGATAATATATGGTCTATACGCACTTTATAATTCGGTTTATTGAACTAAAAGTACTCTAAGGAGCTCTAATATGCCACCAGGCAAAAGACCCCAAACAAACACAATGCTCTATACCACCATTACCTTTGTCGCCCTTTTCCTCGTCGCAACTGTTGCTGCCGTAGTCTTTTACCTAAAGTCAGAGGAATATCGCACCGAAGCCGCCAACCTCAAAAACCAAAGAGACGAGCTCGCCACCAGCGCCGAAATCCGAAAAATAGGCGCATTAGTCGGCGAAAAGCAGCCCAGAAAAAGCAGGCTCGGCACAATGGTCAACTATCTCGACCAAACAGTAACCCTCATCCTCGGAGGACTGCCGGACGAGGACGCATCCGCTCAGGTCAAGGTAGACACCGCAAGCAGAAAGGTAAAAGACATTTTAGAGCTCGTCTCCCAGCCGCGAACCGACAGCACGACCCCCGCCCCTGAGGCGCCTGACAATGAATTCGTCGAACTGCTGGCCACCGGACAGTTCCCGGCCGCGACCGAAAGCTTCGATGAAACGATGAAAAACGCACTCCCCGCCGAAAAACTCCAGGAATTGTGGGAATCCACCGTCAGCCAGATAGGCCCGTTCAAAAAACAATTAGCCTCCCGTACAGAAAAACAGGCCGACTTCGATATCGTCCTCGTCACCTGTCAATTTGAGAACGGCACCCTCGATGTAAAAGTAGTCTACAACACTGAAAAACAGGTCGCCGGCCTGTTCTTTACCCCTACCCCGCCGGAGGTCCTCCAAAGTTACCTGCCCACAGAAGAGCCAGCGGGCGAGCAACTACCGTACATCGTAATCGACGACCCGAATGCCATTGGACTTATAAGAATAGCCGAAAAACTGAAAACAAAACTGAACAACACCGCAAGCACAGCAAACGCAACAAGCCAGCAGCTCAAAGACCTCCAGGACCGGTTCGATGATGCAATGGCAGTTAGCTTCGAAAAGGAGCAGACTCTGCTGGCCGAAAAAGAAAAATATCAGCAGCAGGTCAACGACATCAAGCAGGACTACGCCGAACTCCAGGCGCTCACCAAACAAACCACTGAGCAGCAGGTCCAGACCCTTATGACACAACTGGAACAGGAAAGAGACGGTCGAAAACAAGTATACCAGGGGCTGCTCAAAACTCAGGCTGAATTAAAAATGGCCCAGGATAAAATGAAACGCACGCAGGAAATGCTCCAGGCCATTGTACCGCCGCCGGACGCTGAGGCCCCGGCCTATAAACCAGATGGGAAAATAATGCTCATCGATGACCCTACAAAGATAGTACACCTCAGTATCGGAAGTAATGACCGTGTTTACCGAGGCCTGACATTCTCCGTTTATGACAAGAATATGCCTATCCCAAAGGACGGCAGGGGAAAGGCCGAAGTCGAAGTATTCAGCGTCGGAAAAACCTTCTCCGCAGCAAGAATCATACGCTCCGAAATAAAAAGACCCATTATCGTCGACGACATTATCGCAAATTTAATCTGGGACAGCGAAAAAACAAACGTATTTGTCGCAGCCGGTGACTTCGACCTCGACAGCGACGGCCAGAGCGACCGCAACGCCGCCGATAAGCTTAAAGCCCTCATCCAAAAATGGGGCGGAAGAGTCGATGACAGCGTATCCATCGAGACCGAATTCGTCGTCCTTGGCACCGTTCCGCGCGTTCTTAGAAAGCCGACTTTCGAACAAATGGAAGTTGACCCCATGGCCATGCAAAAATACGAAGCTTCGCTACAGAAGCTTGCTGATTACCAGGAAGTTCAAAATCGAGCAGAGGCTCTGATGGTTCCAACATTCAACCTCGAAAGGTTCCTCTACTTTATCGGCTACAGAGAACAGGCAGGTAGACCCGGCGCATTTTAATTGGACGTATTACTCGGCCGGCTCAACCCCAATCGAGGTAACCAGGACATCACCTATATACTGACAGGCCGCCCTCCCAACTATAAAACCTTTTTTAACCGCGACAAATGTCACGGTACAGCTTGCCTTGACCGCCGCACCAAGCGGCTGACCACTGTCGCAGTCAAGACCGGATGGAATATCAATCGCCAGTATGGGGCTCTCCTGCGCGTTTATCGCCTCTATCAATTGCCTGTATCTCTGACTCAGTTGCCCCTTCAGTCCTGTTCCAAAAAGGCCATCAATAATCATGTCCGCCCCAGCCGCGAAGGTTCCAATCCGGCCGGCAATATCCTCCTGCTCAAGGTTCAACCGTTCAATCGCTTGGCCCAGACCCTCTAAAATATCCAGGTTTACCTTCGCATCGCCGCTGATTTTGCTGCGCTCTCCACATATAACCACAACGACTTCGAAACCACGATTCAGAAGATGCCTCGCAATTACATAACCGTCGCCGCCGTTGTTCCCCGTCCCGCAGAATATACATACCTTCGGCCTGGCAACGCCTGACAGTTTTCCTTGAATCAGCTCGGCACAACCGCGACCCGCGTTTTCCATCAATACCACCCCCGGCACACCAAGTGTATTTATCGCCCACGCATCAAACGCACGCACCTCATCCCGCGTCATCACAACACACTCTTTATCCGCCGAATATCTCTCCATACCCAGCCACTGCATATTAGTTGAAACATAAAATACTGAAACTTTTTACTTTTTACTTTCTATCTTTTACTTTATCCTGTGCCCGTATGCAAATATTATTGACAAATGACGACGGCATTTTCGCGCCGGGCCTGGCTGCCATTTACAAAGAGCTCATCAAGCTCGGCGACGTGACGGTCGTCGCGCCCGCCGGTAGTCGCTCCGGTTCAAGCCACAGCATTACGTACAAAGAGCCCCTCGTGTGCAACAAGGTTGATATTAATGGCCAGTTCAACGGCTTCAGCGTCAAGGGCTCTCCCGCCGACTGCGTAAAACTCGCCGTCATGCAGCTGCACGATGGGCCTATAGACCTGCTCGTTGCCGGTATAAACAACGGCGCAAATGCCGGAATAAACGCCTACTACTCCGGCACAGTCGCCGCCGCTATGGAGGCCGCTTTCCTTAAAATCCCCGCCGTCGCCATGAGTCTCGCCTCCGAAGAACATCTGGATTTCGAAACCGCCGCCAAATACTGTACCAAAATCCTGAAAAAACTTCTCCCGCTTAAAAACAGTGAAGTAATAAATATCAATATCCCCTTATTGTCAAACGGCGAGCCAAAAGGAATAAGGGTAGTCCCGCAGTCAACCGAAGGATTTCACGAGTACTACATCCCCCAGCAAAACGAACAGGGCCAAATCGTCTTCCAGCTGGCAGGTGGACCGCACCGACCCGAACAAAACCTTACCGACACAATATCACTCGCAGAAGGATTCATAACCATTACTGCTCTGGCTCCGGGCATGACCGATCACAAAAAAACTCGCCGCCTCAAAAAAATAAAATGGTAGCGGAGTTAATTGTTGATGGCCGATAAATGTCTACAGCAGAAAACATAATCAGTCAAAAAACCGTCGTTTAAATGTGGAACATTTTTGAACAGCCGTGGACACTGCTGACAGCAGGAGTTATCGCCCTGCTCGTCCTGCTGACCATGCGCGGAAAGCTTGCCGAAAAACAAACCTGGTGGCTGTGGTTGCTGCCCATCTTCCTCGTCGCAGCCGCCTTCGCACTGGACTTCTTTGTCCAAACTGATTTGGAGAAAATCAACGCTGCAATCACTGCCGCCGTAAAGGCAGTCGAAGATGAAAATCCTGATGCGATTGAGCCGATTATCGCTGACAATTACCACGACTCCCTCCACAACACCAAGAAAGACCTGCTCTATTTCTGCAGAAGGAAATTTTCAGAGCCCCTCGTCGAAAAAAACATAAAAAGAATCGTATCGATAGACATATCAGGCCCAAAGGCAATCGCAGTCTTCACCGTACGCGTAGTATTCGACCAGCGAAGTTACATATATCAGGTGTACAAACGATTAATCCTGACAAAGGTCAAAGTAGAGCTGCAAAAACAGCCCGATAACCGGTGGCTTATCAGCCGCGCTGAATTGCTCGAAATTGACCTGCAGCCGACAAGTTGGCGTAACATCAAACAAATAAGATGGTAAAAACCGCCGACATAACCGCCGGGCCGAAAACCATATCACACCCTGAACCTGACTATAACTGCCGCAGGGACACACTCCTGCCCCCTTTCCATCCACCGCGACCATCAAAAAAAGCCGGCCATCTTAAGGACTGACCGGCTTCGGAGGAGGGTGATGAATTGCTCTTTTATCTCCGGCTAAGCATAGCTATGCCCGCCCCGAACAAAAGTAAATCTTCATTAAATCCCTCCGCAAATAGCAAACGCATCCGCCTCTGCTTTAACCTCCGAGAGTCTGTTCTTTACCTTCCCCGGTCTGCGACCGACGCCCCTTCACAGCTTCACAGGTTTGCAAAGATTTTTTCCGGCAGCCGCCACTCGCCCGCACACCTTGCAGAGAAATTTGCCGTTTTTCACAAGTGTTTTTATAGTCCTCCGGATTGCTTATCTGAAAGCCTAAACTGTTCAGATAGCACAAGTGCTTGTCGTGACCTGCGTGCGGCATTTTCACCTTTGCCATTGTCGTACCCTCCAAAAAAATCATTTCACTGTCAAATCATCATTCAAACCTGACATTGCTGTGGCTTCTAATCAAGTTTTTTTTCGCACTGCCTGAAATAGTTTGGTATACTCCTTTACCAGGTTGAAAGCCGGAATTTTAGTCACTGTTTCTTAATTCAGGAGCAAAAAATATGGATTATAGAAGAATTATCCCCTGTTTGGACGTAAAAGACGGCCGACTCGTTAAAGGCGTCAACTTCGTCCAGCTCAAAGACGTCGGCGACCCCGCCGAAAACGCCGCCGCGTACAGTCAGGCCGGCGCCGATGAATTGGTCTTCCTCGATATCACAGCAACCATTGAAAAAAGAAAGACCCTCCTCGACGCCGTCAAAAGAACCGTCGAGAAGGCTACAATCCCGCTGACTGTAGGCGGTGGAATCACCGATTGCAGGGCCATCGAAGAACTCATAAATATTGGCGTATCCGGCGCGTCCATCAACACTGCCGCCGTTAAAAACCCCGACTTCGTTAGGCAAGCCGCCAACGAATTCGGCAGCGAAAAAATCACCGTCGCGATAGATACAAACAGCAACGCCGAATTACCCTCCGGCTTCGAAGTCATGGTCGCTGGCGGCACCGCCGGAACCGGAATCGATGCCGCCGAATGGGCAAAAAAAGTCCAGGACCTCGGTGCGGGCCAAATCCTCCCAACAAGCATGGACGCCGACGGCACCCAGGCCGGTTACGACATCCCAATGACCAGGGCAATAGCAGACGCCGTCTCCCTGCCCGTCATCGCCTCCGGCGGCGCAGGAACACTCGAACACCTCTACCACGCAATCACTGAAGCACACGCTGATGCCGTCCTCGTAGCCTCAATCGCACATTTTGGAACATTCACCATACGCCAGATGAAAGAATACCTCGCCGAACGAAATATACCTGTTAACCTCTAATTCAGCCGTTAAAAGGGGCCCCTTTTGTAACATCTTACAAAAAGGGGGTCCTTATTCGCAAATACCTCAACTCCGGTGCTCAGAAACCTCTTTCTCCAAAAGTCACCTCCCAAATTGGCCGATAGGAGGGTGACGGAGTTGCTGATTGCTTACCCTAAGAAAAGAGACGGAGATGTTTGCCAAATTCAGAAAAAACAGGTTACCTTGGAACATAAAATCCGCTCCCTCAAAAGCTACCTACGAGGCTTTGGGCATCCCCACCTTTAATCTCACTTGGTATCCGAACCATAGAAGCTGTGCCAATAACGCCAACCGCAGGGGCAAATCTCAGAACATACCGCCCCTGATGGTCCGCAAACCCGAATGGCGCCGATAAGCTCACCGCCGCAATATCCTCCCCCGACGAAAGATTTATCACAACCTCGAAAAATAGCCGCTTTTTGCTAAGAAAACGCCTTCAGCCAAATATTTTTCAGTAACCAGCGCCCCCTTTTTATCCGATAAATGCAGTGAGAAAAAACCAACATACCAAGAGGAACGAGAACATGTGGGAGCCAACAGTCAAGGACATTCAGCGGGTCATAAAGCAGCCGCGCAAGCTCCTGACAACCAAAGAGGACGCTACCATCGCCAAGGCCACAAAAAAAATGAGAAGCCATCAGGTAGGCTGCCTTGTGGTCCTGGACACACACGGCAAATTTACCGGCGTCCTCACCGAACGGGATATTCTCGCCAAAGTCACCACAAAGGCCACGGACCCGAACGATGTGCTCGTCGGCGACATCATGACCAAAGACCCGATATCCTGCACCATCGACACCACAATCGAAGACCTCGAGCAGCTTATGGCGGAACACAACATACGACACCTCCCCGTCGTCGCCGATGGCGAGCCCGTAGGCATGATTTCCAGCAGAGACGTCATAGCGTATCGCCTCTCCAGTAATAAGCAAATGAAAGCTGCTGCAGAGCAGCTCGCATTACTTTCAACCGAATTGAAAAGCCTCAACCTCAGAGAGGTCATCACGCTGGCCATAAACGAAGTACCCAACAGCTTCCAGGCGGGCCGGGCTGTCCTCTGCTTCCCGCAGAAAACTTCGCCGGACCTCGTGATTCATCGAAGCGGTTGTCCACTGTCAAGAAGAGATTTGCTCGAACCGGCCAAAATGAGGCAGCTGGTTGAAAATAGACATGTCGGTTGTGCTGACGTCTATGACCAGTGCCAGAAAGCCGGCTCCAAACCGCCCCGACTCATCATCCCGCTTAGTCTCTACGACGAGTCTGAAGACACCGGCAGCAATATATGCGGGCAGGGATTCCTCTGTATGTGCTGCTTCAAGTCTTCTATCGTGGACTCACAAAAACTATTACTCTACAAAGCTTCACTCCTGCAGGAAATCCTGAGCGTCAATCTGTCCAACGCTAAGCTCTACTATGATTACCAAAGGGCAAGACAGGACAGCGAGATAGACCCCCTGACCGGCGTCGGCACGCGGCGCGTACTTGACAAGGTCCTCAACGTCGAGCTCACACGAGCAATTCGCTACAATCACCCCTTTTCAATCGCTATCGTCGACCTCGACAACTTCAAGGATATCAACGACACCGCCGGACATGCCGCCGGGGATAGCACGCTCCAGCAGCTGGCCGAAATCATGATTCGACATATCAGAATGACTGACACCATAATCACGCGCTACGGCGGTGATGAATTCGTGCTCCTGATGCCTGAAACGACCCTCACCTCCGCCAAAATGCTCCTGGAAAGACTCCGGAACCAGGTCAAAAACATCTCAATCCCCAACATCGCCGCGGTTACGATAAGCTGCGGCCTCGCAGAGTGGGACCCCGCCGCCACCTCCGCTGACTCCGGCGAAACCATACTACAGCGGGCGGATGATGCCCTTTACCAGGCAAAACGCTCCGGCCGAAACCGCGTAGTGGCCTCTCAATCCGCACGCTGCGAAGAATAACCCGTCCCCAGCTGCACTCACTCACCTTGACAAATCCTCCCTCGTCCGTTATCCTCTCACCCGCTGCTTTGCAATAACAGGATAACCTGCAAATCAGGAGACAAAAGCGAAAATGCTGGCCGTGCTCTTCGGACAAGGCGAAGTCCTCATAATCATAATTGTTACCGTCATCGTCGTCTTCTTCATCGTCCGACGACGAAAAAAATAACCCCCCCCACCCTCAAAATCAGCTACCAGTTGAAAAATACCCTTGCAAACCACAGACACATCCGTTAAAATCAACTTTAGTACTAATTAGGTCTTATTCTTATCCGTCGAGGGCCCGAACCATGGGCATAACCGAAGATATCAAACACGCCCTCAAACTCGCCCGGAAAACTGACAATCCCGAGCTCCAGCAAAAGCTCAATTACATCCAGGCCGAAGTCACGGACCTCCTCGAACAGCTAAAAAACAAAGAAAAGGCAATGGCCCGCCTCCGCGCTGCCCTCTCATCTCAGGATAATTTCATCTATAAGGACTCCGCCTATTATCTCACCGATGCAAAACACAAGATTACCGAGGGCCCCTTCTGCAAACAATGCTTCGAAAACGAACAAATCAAATCCCCCCTCGTACAGGTCGACTCACCCATCCGATGCAGAATCAAGTGCCCGAAGTGCAACCTCACCTTCGACTCCTACTCCATCTGGGACTTCCTAAACGAACGCAAATAATCACCCGACCAGAATGTCCCACTTCAACGGACACGATAGGTCAGCATCACTGAAAACACTCCGAAAACGCCCCTTGTGCTCCTCTCTAAATCCAGCTTGACAAATATAACGGACTTCTATTCCTTATTGAAGCCATTCGCCCGTCAACACACACAAATCCTTCATATCAACAATGCTGTCCGCGTCGAAGTCCGCCTTTTCGTCATACCCCGAATCCCCTATCTCGGCCAGCCAGCAGGCGGCAAGTCTCTCATAATCCACCAGATTCACAGTATCGTCACGGTCAAAGTCCGCGCACAGCCCATGGACCGTCACTTGTATAAATTCAGTTGTCTCAAAGCCGTATGAATCGGTTACCTTCAACGAAATGCTGTGAGGCAGAACGTCACAGACACAGCCATTGCTCAGATACCTTACACTCAGTGACGAGGTTACAAAATTCGCGTCGGTTGTCAGCAGCCCATCCACATCGGACTCCCATTCGTACGTATAAGGCGCCGCGCCTCCCACAACCGAACTCGTAAACGTAACCGCCTCGCCGTAGTTCACGTCCACAGCAGCGTTCGGCTCCTCAATCGTCACCTCAAGCGGCTGCGTCACCGCCGACATATAAACCTGCACCTGTTTTTCCCCCTTATCATCCTGGCACGTCAAATCAAGGATGTACACCGGCAGAATCATCGTCTGCTGCGTAACAAAATCATCTTCATAATAACCAACCGCCACGTTATCAATCTCTATCCTCTTGCACGGTGGAATAAGACTGTTGCCAATCAGCGCCTTCTCCGCCAAACGATGAAAATCAGAAATCGCCTGCACCGGCGGGTACAGCGGAACCTCCATATCCGTATATGCGTGCCGCCAGACTTTAACAAACATTATCACATCACGGTACTCATCCATCAAAACTATAATCTTCCCGCCGGGCCCAACAACCGGATACGGCGTCCCCATATAGCTTATCGTCCTCCGGTAGTTCACCCGCCGCTGAAATGACACTCTCGAGGTTGGCGTCCGCTCGCCTTTCTCGCCCTCCAAACGCAAAATATCCGTAACGCCGTCGACAACCGCACCGTCTCGACTAATACCGTTCCCGTTCAAGAACGCATCCGCCACTGCAATGGCCTCCGCATCGTCCGGCAAATCACATGGGTCCGTCCAGTGAACGTAAGCCTTCTCCCGGTCCACGTACATCACGGCCCCCGTATACCGATTGATTATAAGGTCGTTATCGCCGTCCACCCATGTCCAGTTGCCCGAATCGTCCACTCCGGCCGAGCCCTCCATCCCGTAATAATCCGCAACCTCCATCATCTCATTATAACCCATCACCGTCCCAACCATCAGCACTAACGGCAATTGAACCTCATTCGGCAGACCCGGATAATTATCCACAATCTCAATCTCGTTACCGTCCGACAAAACTATCACACCATCCCCCGCCTTCTTCGGCGGGCCGCCCGGATTAACCGTAACCGTGTTGTAATCTGACGCTAGGTGCCAGTCATCATCAATCACCATCAGCCGTATATTGTACGTCGCCGCTGTATCAAAAACCCACGTCGGCATAACCCCCCACAAGTCCGCATCATCCCATGCGCTGTCAAGACCACTATTGTCCCAGTCATTCGAATCCGTATTCGCCGCCGTGTTCAGGTCCCATACATAAAACAGATAATCCCCGCCGTCCGGGTCAAACGACCCTGACCCATCGAACTGCACCGTCTCCCCCACATTCACGTCGTAAGGCCCGCCCGAAACCGCCACCGGCGAACACATGTCTTTTACATCGTGGTCAACCGCCCAATACCAACCATCATCCGACGGGTCATCATTTACATATCCCTGCCCCCACAAATGGTCGTCGAACATCGCCTTGCTCTCGCCTATCACCCGCTGCTTCTTATCGGTCCCGTGTGTCGCGTCCGCAGCAAGAAACCACGCCTGGTGCACGCGGTGCGCCTGATGGTACACACTGTCTTTTATCATAAACTTCGCAAATTCCTGCCCATAAGTATCGCTGCTTTCCGCGTTCGTATGGAAACCGCACTCCAAGTGTACCCCGTCCATTGTATCCGCCCAGAATGGATGCATCGACATAACCTGACACGTCTTAAGTGCCACCCACTCCGTGTCCTTGTCACCCCACGCATCCAACGCCTCCGAATACCCAAGGTCTCTCTCGTACCACGGGTCGGTAAACGTAACGCACCAAGGATACCCGTGCCCGTTGTACCACACAATATCATGCTTGTCCATGTAACCGTCCTCATCACCCGGCCACACACTCTTCATATAGTCCGCCCGTGCCCCGCTGTTGCGATGTTCGTCCCCACACCATCCGGCCGACAAGGTAAGCGTATTAGTAAAGCCCCTGCTCTGCGGTTCTGACAGAGGAAGCGACGACAGCCAGGAACAGCACGAATAGTCCGATACCCATTGACTAAACCACGATAGCTTCCCTTTTGTGTTGTCGGTGTCCCGCACAACCAGCGCTGTGCAGTTGTCGCTGCTCGTAAGATACCTGTTTCCCCTTCCTGTATGCTGCTGATACGTAGCATATATCGTCCTTCCGCCCGCGGTGGAAGGCGCATGCCACTTCGTGTATCCCTTGCCCCCTTGGAGCGTTATACTGTTATTATCGAACGTCCCCGACGTACAGGATAGCTCCACCGTCCCCCCCGGTACATATACACTACCCCCATCCTTCACCTCCACTAACACATATGTACTCCCATTCTTATAGGGATACTGCGGTGACACTGCCACATACGTCGTCGTGTTCACATCCGTATAATCCACCGTAACATCGTTCGAATCGCTGCTCTCCCCGTACTTGACCGTCCCGCCGTCGTAACCCGAATAATTCGCAGTGATGGTAAACTCACCCGTACTGTTCCCCGCTGTCCACGTCGTAGATGCAGAACCACCCGATACGTCCGCCGGATTGTCCGCAAAGCTGCCCGTATTGCACGTAAATGTTACATTCCCGTCGGGAACCGGAAGGCTGTTACCGTCCACAATACTGACCGAAATATTTATCGTACTCCGCGTCGTCGTCGAATTAGGCGATAGCGTTAAATCCGTCACCGTCGAACAAGTCTTCGCAACAACCGTTATGCTCGTATCATCGTTGCTGTCCTGATAAACTATCCCCGCGAATGAGTAGTCGTTGAAGTCCGCAGTGATAGTGTAACTGCCTAATGACCCCGGTGCCGTCCACGTCGTCGACGCCGTCCCGTCCTCTAATGTCACCTCGTCACTGCCGAACGTCCCCCCGTCCTTCGTCAGTGTCACCGTCCCTTGCCCTTGAACCGAGTTCGTGTCCGAGTCAACAACCGTAACCTCAATCGTACACACCCCGTTCACCGCGACCGTGCTTGGTTTCGCAACCACCGTCGTCGTCGTGGTCTTCGGCGTCCGCGTACCAAACACCCTAAAATTCGCATCCGAGGCCTGCAGTACCGTCCACGTGCTGCCCCCGTCAAAGCTCGTCATAGTATCGTGCCCGACCCCATTCGGATTGCCACCCTTCACTTGCCAGTCTATCTCTGCATCCGAGCCCCCGCTGACCTTACACACTATCCAGTACTTGCCCGCCGAAAGCGCCTGCGGTGCGGCCGGCTCAAACGAAACCCACTTCGCTGTATCCGTCGGAATCTCGCTCACTGCACACGACATCGTAACTATCACACTCGCCGATGGGTCCCCGTCCGCATCAGATGAGCGAATCTGCACAATCACGCTGCCCGTGCTCCCTTCGTCCCGCTCCAGATTCAATACTACCTCCGTCATCGTCGGACTGTCTGTAACGCTGAAAGCCTGAGCATGCGTCCACCCCGTCGATACCACGAGCGAGCCGCTCGGAGCCTCCGTAAACTCGTCGATGATTTCACCCGATGTGCTGCTCACAGTAAATAGAACCGTCAACAATAAGGTAACCAAAAGGCGTGTGCTTGCCATCTTCGTACCCTCCTTAAACCTTCCTTTATTCCATTTAGACCGAAGACCCGGCCATTAGATGGCCCTCGTAATCCAAACATCCTCACAAACAGGCCTGTAGCGGGGCCCTCTTCCAATATCTGCAAATATAATTATACCCCCACAACACCCAAACCACAACAAAATTATCAAAAAATCACCCCCCACAAATGCCCGTCACCTATCGCGTTTCCTCCGCCTCCCCGTTTACTATTTTTTTGCTGTTCCGCCTCCTCTTGACAGACGACAAGCTGTTGTACGCACCAGGTTCTGTCTCGGGGTCGATACGTTGGCGATTCTCTTGGCAACGTTTCCTTACATCATAATGTGATATCATATCTCCTTTGTTGTCTACGTCTCTTAAACCAATAATGTTTCTCAGAAGCAGTTTTGGAACTTTGCGTATCTACACAAATCAGTTCCCAGCCCTGTTTCCCCAAAAAATTAAACCAATCGGCAAGTAAATTCCCATCTTTAGTCCTAAATCCTTCTTTTTCCCAAACGTCCTTTTCCTTTTTCTCAATAATACTTCCAGTCGGTGTGACCCAACAGAACTGATGACCCCGTGTGCCGGCAATACTTGAAGAATACCAACCGTATTCCCATTGAGTGCCTATGTGCGATTGAGCGCCTTTATGCGGTTGAATCTTCGCAAATACGACACCAACACATAGGCAAATCACTGCTGTGCCCACAATCCAGAATAGCCCCTTTTTCATAATATCCCCTTTCAGAAAAGTTAACCATATCATTGTAACCATTGCCCGATTTACTTATTGCTCGGCTCATCTCCCCAGTTCAAATCGCCAAGTTGCTCAGGGTATATCAACTCCAAGCTGCCGTCATTGAACAATATATTGCAACATTCGACAAAAAAGTTTCCTTCGCGTGGCAATAAAGTTGGCCTGCGGTGATTATCGAAGGTCAATATCTCCGCCCCACCGAAACGGTTCCAACACCGCTCCCAATCACAATTGGTTTCAAAGACCAGCACTACATCTGACGCAGATGTCGGCGTCGCATTCGGATTAAGCGCATATCCCCCCACCACTCTCATTCCTTTTCCCGTTGGACACCTTAATAGGTCTTCAGGCCACTCTTTGTATTCCGTCAGCAAGTCGCACCATTTATCAGGCGTAGGATATTTGCCGCCGTAATCATTGCTGTAAGAACGCAACGCCTCTGCAAAGTTCATCATATTGTATTGGCAAAGCGTTATTTTGGCCTCTGGCTTTATCTCGCCGACCGCCACCATCGCATAATGCCAAGAGACCACCGACACTAATAGCGCTGCGCACCCGAAGATATACCCCTTCAACAATCCCCTGCTCTTTTTTATTTTAATTAAGCTCCAAAGCCCAAGTAGAAAAGCCAAAGGTCCGAGCAAGGAGGTCGCCAACGGGAAAACAAATAAGAAAGGATATAAGGTTTCGGAATGTGCGCCTTGACTCGCTAATATAAACCAGACACAACCTATACATAGCACCAGAGATATCACTGCAGATGCTACCGCCAGTTTACTTGTCCTTGCCTTTTGCCCTTGCGTGTTGTCCTCTGCTTTCTTCATAATTCTTACTTCATACTTCGTAATTCTTAATTCATAATTCCGCTTCAGCGGTCATACCATTCTATCAATTCCCTCCAACCGTCCCGATTTACTTATTGGTTTTGCTATTGCGACTCCGGTTCATAGGAGTCGCACAATTGATAGGCAAATTTTGCGTGCCTGTCTTTTTCGCACCATCCATACGTCACAATAGTATCCATCGCCTTGCCATCTGCGCGATGAAGGTCCTCTTGTGTTGGCTCCCAGAACCTGCAAGTTGAGCATTGTCGCTCACTCATACATGTCCTCTTTCGCTCTCATAATATCCCCTTTCAAATAAGTTCCCTTTCACCGCATTCTCATTCTCACTCTTCCTTCATAATTCATAATTCCGCTTTAGCGGCTTTCCATTCTAACGATTGCCAACTATGGACTATCCCCAGATTCGTAGCGAAATAACAAAAACTACTATACCAAGTGGTACTGTAACAAACAAACTAAGCGCACCACAAAACCAAAATAATCCCCTTTTAGCCCAACGTTTAAGCATATTATCACCAAGACTTTTGGCTAATTTGAGGTTTCTCCAAAAGAGAACAGGTGAACGAGGCACACTTAATTGCTGAAATTCATCGGGATAATCAGCAGACATTCGTTCAAGTATCAATGCGTAGTAAAAAATGGAGAACGCAGTAGAGATTATAGCAAATGAAAATATTATTCTGAAATAGTACCCAAATATCCTGCCGCTGATGGTTGTATTTCCTTCGGATTTTGTGACAAGCACTACCGTTGCTGCAACAAGTATTAATACAAGAAAAGGCCATTTCGCCCATTTCATTGCTTTTGCACAATCTCTCTTATAGTTACTCATTACCGCACCATTCTAACGATTGCCTCTGACCGCCCATAATCTAGCAAGTAGTGTTTTTATTGCTTTCTCTCGGAATCCAGAAAACAACAATAACTATCATCATGAAACCTGCCCATTCTGCAAGACTACCTGCCCAATCCTTTGGAACGTTGTACGAATAAGCATCGACTAACATACCAACACCAACTGCCACCGATGTCCCTACTATGGCTACGAGCACACGGTAAACAGGAATTGTGGCTGGGGGGCAATCCGTGAGAGCAGAGGTCATGGCAACAAGTAAAATAGCAATTGCAAGAGAAGAACAGAACCAAGGAACAGTATAACTGCCGAGAAGACTCCATAATTTGAAATTACTAATCAATCCTGCGGCAACAAGAAGCCCAAGAGCTACACAAGTAATAACAATCAAATTACTAAATTTTATATGATTCATTTCAGACTTCCTTTCAACTAAAACAAAAAAAGTGATTTGTTGGCTTTCTAATTATTCATATCTCCATTCTCAAATTCTCACCGCACCATTCTACCGATTGCCCGTTGATTTACTTATTGATTTTGCTCACTCTGATCGTCATTCAGTTGGTCTGTTATATTCTTTTTATTCTTCAGATCCTTAAACAACACTAATTCAGTCTATCTCTGAATCATTTCCTCTAACGGTAAAAAGATATAATCAGTACGGCGATGTTTTACATGTAGTATTTCTAAATTTGAATTTGGATCTTTTTCTGTAAAAAGTTTTATTTGGCCGTAACTTTCAAGCATCTCCTGATACACCAATTCCGCCTTTGGTGAATAAATATACAGCATCGCTCTATGTGATGTAGCTCTTAAATCGGCAAGGATTGCCAAATAATTCTCTTGCTCAGGAAAAAGTTTCCCTTCAATTGCCTGAACTTCACTTATGTATTCATAGGTCCATAAGGATTCTTTGGCAATTAAGTTACGGCCCGGATGTCTTATTTTTATTGAACGATCAGAAAATGTAATCGATATTTTCTTATTATTCCAGATTAATGTGTCTGGGAGAGACTTATCATTTAACAGTAAGCTCTCTTTATTAATTAAAGGATTTGGATTTCCTGCCTTTTGGTAAATGATACCATTAGTAAAAAGAACTCTCGGTCTTGTGTGGTTTATAAAAAATTTTGTTATTATAAAACCTAAGAAAGTTGGAGCACAAACTATCGCAGATGAGATTAGAAACAGCAAGCCTATAGATCTTAATTTGGATAGAGGTTTAAAACCACAAAAGGGATATACTTCAGTAATGAGATAACCAATAACAGCACCAACTAATCCACTAATAACAGCATATGGTAATAAAAAAACAAATACCAAAGCACTTGTTGAGCTGGGAGAACCAATCGCCATCTCGGTGTAATATTCAGCAAGAAAAAAACCACTCGTACCTAATGCAAATGCTATTGCAAAACAAACAGGTAAAGCTCGTGAAGTTCTATTTCTTTTATCAGACATAGCAATGTTCCTTCTCGCTTAATCCGATATTTCCCTTTTCGGCAAAGTTCCTTTCACCGCACCATTATATCAATCGTCTGGTCTACTCCCTTTTATTGTACCAGTTTTTTTCCTCATCCATCTTCCTGCTCCTCTTCTGACTTGCAACTCCTCGGCGGCCAGATTGGACGGTCATCAGGGCCGGTTTCACCATCCAAGTAATCAACATCGTATTCTCCACCCTCATCAATATTGTTCTTGCCCTTACTATACAACGTAAAGTTTTCATCAGTCAGCCTATAGACAAACGAATCCCCAGCAACCGGGTCAACCAAAGTATCAGCGGGGACTAGATGTTGGATGTCGTCCAACTTCTCAGGCCAATCTCCTGTTTCATTTTTGAAACGTCTCAAAGCAGTTAATATCAAAGTCCCCTGTTTTCTGGCATGGGCAAGAAGATATAAATCATGTATCTCATAATACGTTCCTTTACCCATATCAACCATAAGATCTACTAAGTACTCAAAATTAAATCTGATGGGCGTCCAGCTCCGCTCCTTCAGTATTGACAACAGACTCTGGGGTTCTCGGTTCCAGTCAAAGTCCGATTTAGCCATGAAATAATGCTTTTCGAATCTCCCATCAATAATTCCCCCGGCCTTCTGCGGGGTAGATGGCATGACAAACCAGCCCAATATAATATAAGCTCTGAAAAGTTTTTTTTGCCAGTACGTTAAGGTTGGCATCTCATCAGGGAACTCAGCCCTCATCCTTGCAAGTGGGTCACGACTTAACCTTACTTTGCCCTCTGCATTTATCTCGTATGCAGAACCACATACCATATTCTTCATGAGCAACTTATCATGCTCAAGAAACCGAGGCAAGTCAGACCTCCAATCGTATTTAAGCTTTGTGAGGCTTTCCTCTATCACTCTTATATGTTCTTCAGTTGGGACACCTGTAATACAGAACTGATTCAACTGTGTCCGGGCAAGGCCTTCGATAGCCATCCCTATAAAGAAGTCTAACATTGACGGCTGCTGACGTATGTGTCCTCCCATTCGAAGTGTCGCAAGATATTTGTCAAGCCCCTGCTCCATACGATCCTCCCGATAATCAATATTACCTGAGCAGAGAAGCAGTCTTGCCCACTGTCTCATAACACTATTTCGCTCCATCTGTTCGGACATCATAGGACTAGCATCTATTGGAAAATGGCATCTTTCCATCTTCCCAGCCTCAAGAAGCAATTTTACTGTACTCTCCTGTCCAACAAGCCACTCTGCAACCTCAGTGTCTTCCTCACTTGATAACAAACTACTTTCTGCCAGGTCATAACAACCCTCGGGCACATTAATGTCGTTTACCTCCCTCTCAGCTTCCAAGAGTTGGTTGTAGATTAAAGCCGCGTTTTCCTCATCAGGTATTATATGTTTAGCTTCGAGAACAGCTAACTCATCATCGAATGAATACGGTTGCCAATCTCTATCCCCCTCAGGCAGAAAAACCCACACAATCAATGCTATAACGACTACGCCGACACCGGCCCAAAACCACTTGCGGCCGGGTCTTGGGAGGACAGTGAGGGCCAGAAAAAAGACAACTAGGAGTGCCATAACCTTCCACGGAGCTTGGAAGATAAGCCCTAATATTATCAGAAGTCCTAACACCCCCAGCCCAAACCACTTAAGGATTTTTTTTACGACGCCGCGTTTTTTCTTAGGTTCTTCCTCGGCCATGATTTACACGTCCACTGATATTTCCCATATTAAGCGTCTGGCTACACAACCAAGCCTTTTAATTCCTCGATTCCAAGCCATAGTTTCCCTTTCACCGCATTCTACCAATTCCCTCTCCTAATTCAACCAAAAATCCCCCACCACCCATCCTTTTCCAAACCACTGCACGCTGTCCGCTAACCGCTATCTGCTGTCCTTGTGCCATTGCCTCTCTTACCCTCTCTCTCGTCATCGGAAGCTGCAGCACCCTCGCCCCCATCGCGTCGTAAATAGCATTGGCTACCGCCCCGCCTAAGCAGATAATCCCCGGCTCCCCGCCCCCCTGCGGCGGCTGGTCATCCGCCTCTATCGTCACCGTCTCTATCTTCGGCACCCACGAGAATTTGGGCAGCTCATACGTATTAAAGTTCAAGTCAAGGACCTCCCCACCCTTGAAATGCACCTCTTCCGACAGCACATAGCCCAACCCCATCGTGATACAACCTTCCATCTGCAGCCTGGCCCCTTGCGGGTTAATCACCAGGCCCATATCCTGCACGCATACCACCCGCTTGACCTTAACGCTTCCCCTTCTCTTGTCCACGCCAACCTCCGCTATCGTCGCCACATACGTCCCCGAATCAATCCCCAGCGCAACACCGATACCCCGGCCGCTCGGTGCCTTCGCCGGCGTCCAGCCGAATTTCTCCACCGCCGCCTTAAGGACTCCTCTCATTTTCTCGTCCGTCAGGTTCTTCAGCCGAAATTCCACCGGGTCCATCCCTGCCTTCTCCGCCATAATATCCATCTGGCATTCCCTTGCGAACGTATTGTTGTGGTTGGCCGGCGCCCGCCAGGCGCCCGTCGCAAACGGATGCGCCCTCGGCGCATCTTCTCCGTCCCCGTACGTGGTCGTCCGATGGTTCACCACATTATAGAACAGCTTCGAACCCCTCCCCCCCGCATAATAAATATCGAAGTCCCAGAGAACAACCTTGCCCGCCTTCGTAACCCCCGACTTTACCTTAATCACCGAGGCCGGCCGAAAGGCATCATAGAAGAATTCCTCCGCCCGTGTCCACGCCACCTGAACCGGCCTGCCCGCCAATTTCGCCAACCGCGCCGCCTCTACCGCCTGTGCATTTTTCGTCTTCCCGCCGAATCCTCCACCCACAAATGGCGTAATAATACGCACGTTCTTCTTAGCTATTCCCAATTCCTCCGCTATATTGTCTTTGAGCCTAAAGGGAGTTTGGGTCGACGCCCACACAGTGACCTTGCTGCCTTCCACCTTCGCCACAGCGGCATGCGGCTCTACCGGAGCATGCGCAACATAACCGCTCACGTATGTCCGCTCAACCACCTCATCCGCAAGCTTCTCTCCCTTTTCGATATCACCTGCCTCGTCCTCCACGTCATCTTCCACACCGCTCTTAAGCAAATGCTCGGAAATATTCTTATCGTCAACCTTCGCCTCCGGCACATCAAATTCCGCCTTGACCTTCGCCAGCGCCTTCTCCGCCCCATCGGGACTCTTGCACAGCACCGCTACCAAATCACCGTCCCTGACCACCCGAACGCCTTCGGTCTTCTCCGCCGCCGAGGTATCCACGCTCTTCAACTTCGCGCCGTGCGCCGGAGGCCGCAGAATCCTCGCATACAACATCCCCTCCGGCCGAATGTCCGCCGCATACTTCGCCTTGCCGGTTACCTTCTCCACGGCATCCTGCCGCAGCGTCGGCTTGCCGATGACCTTAAATTCAGACACACTCTTCACATTAGGCTTCTTCTTTAGATGCCTCTCGATTATCTTGCCCTTCGCCAGTTGCGCATAAGTAACCCGCTTGCCCCTCTCGCTCTTATCGAATATTACCCCATTCTCTATAGTAAGCCTTTCGCGAGGCATATTCAGTTGCTCAGCCGCTAATTCCATCAGGACCGACCTCGCCTCCGCCCCCGCCTCTCGCAGCACAGGCCCGAAAAACCGCGTCGTCAAAGACCCAAATGTCCCCATGTCGTACGGACAGCGGTCCGTATCACCCATGACCATATCTACTGATTCTAAAGCAACATCAATCTCATCCGCCAAGGTCTGCGCCAGTGATGTAATTACGCCCTGCCCCTGTTCAATCTTGCCGGTAAAGCAGCTGACCCTTCCATCCGCGCCGATTCTAAGGTAAGCGTTAAAATCCTCCGGATACCCCCAGTCCCGCCTGTTCACAGCGCCTAAAGTTGAAGAATCCCCCACACAGAAAAAGATGAAGATTCCGCCACCAAGGGCCTTCAAGAATTCACGCCGGCTTAAGCCCGCATCAGTCGTTTCACTACACTCAACATTTCCACTCCGTTCCTCTCTCATGACCGCTCACCTCCTTTCATCGCTGTCGCCGCCGTTTCAATCGCCTCTACAATCCGGTTATGCGCCCCGCATCTGCAAAGGTTATTATCCATCTCTTCTATAATCTCCGCCCGGCTCGGTCGCGGATTTTCCAGCAACAGGCCATACGCATTCATTATCATCCCCGGCGTACAGAACCCGCACTGCAGCGCATCATGTTTTACAAACGCCTCCTGCACAGGATGCAGCTTTCCCTCCTTCGCTAACCCCTCAATAGTAAGGACCTCTTTTCCCTTTACATCCTTCATAGCAACTTGACATGACCGCACTGCCTTATTGCCCACAATAACCGTGCACGCCCCGCATAAGCCCACACCGCAGCCGTACTTGGTCCCCGTAAGCCCAAGGTCGCTGCGCAATACCCACAACAGCGACCGCTCACCATCCACAGTCAGCGTCGTAGGCTTGCCATTGAGTTTAAAAGAAATCTTTTCCATCGTATCAGCCTCCTTTTAGAAGACTCAGCCCCCGGCTATTAAATAAAAAAGCCCGTTTCTCATTACACCGTTTTGTTATACAATGAACCGCCGACAATGCAAGACAGAAATCAATTTCGACAAATTACAATGTCCGCCCCCAAACTATGAACGACCGCCAAATATACAAAAAAGCCGCCCAGCTCCTCGAAGCCGGCCAAAATGTCGCCCTCGTAACGGTCATATCAGCTACCGGCTCCACCCCCGGCAAAGTCGGCTACAAAATGCTCGTCTGGGGCAAAAATGCCCAAACCCTCGGCACCGTCGGAGGCGGCTTCATCGAAGCCGAAATGATTACCACGGCCAAAAATCTGCTGCCAAAATCTCAAACTCAGCTCTGCTCATTTGACCTCGATGGTACGCCGGATGACCAAAAGCCAATTTGCGGCGGCTTAATCGAACTTCTTATTGAAACCTTTGATAAAAACTCCCTTCCCTTATTCAAAGACCTTTCAACTGCCGACAATCCCCCAAACGCTGCCCTTATCTCAATAATTTCTCCCGAAAAGTCGCCCGAGAAAATCCTCCTCAAAAATGTCGGGCATCCTGATACCTTCACCGGCCTTAATTTCTCCCCCGAAACCATCAAGTCTGTAAAACAAATCGTTGCAAAAGAACAAACAACAAAGACAACATTGCCCGACGGCACACAAATCTTCATTGAAACCATCTCCCAACAGCCAAAACTTTTCATCTTCGGCGCAGGACACCTCGCCAGCCACATCTCGAGATACGCCAAATCTCTGAATTTTCGGGTTACCGTATGGGACGACCGGCCCGAATTCGCAAACAAAGACAGGTTCCCCGATGCAGACAATATCATCGTTGACCACTATGAGAACGTCTTCGGTCAGCTTGACACCAACGACAATTCTTACATCGTCATCGTTACTAAGGGACACAAGTCCGACCAGACCGTCCTCGAAAAGGCCCTCAAAACCAACGCCAAATACATCGGAATGATAGGCAGCAGGAAAAAGACCTCCGCCATCTTAAAAAATCTCAACGAAAGAAACGTCCCCCAGCAGTCCCTGAGCAGGGTGTATTCCCCCATCGGTATTTCAATTGGTGCGCTTACACCCGAAGAAATCGCCTTTAGCATCGTCGCCGAACTCGTAAAAATAAGAAGACTCGGGACTACTCCCCAACCAAACCATATGACAATAGCTTGAACAAAGCCTGAAGAGCAAAACCTATGATAAACGCAGTAATATTAGCGGCCGGCGAATCAAAGAGAATGGGAAAGCCAAAACCCCTCCTCAAATTCAAAGACAGAACCTTCCTCGAGCAAATCATCTCCGTCCTCAAATCCTCGGACGTTGACACAATCACCGTCGTCCTCGGAGCACACGCCGACACCATCCAAAAATCCATCGACCTCTCTGAGACAAGCGTTGTCATAAACAAAAATTATCAAAAAGGCCAGCTCTCCTCCCTGATTGCCGCACTCGAAAATATTCCTGAGGATACCGAAGCCATCCTCCTCTGCCTCGTCGACAGCCCCTTCATCACCAAAGACCTCGTCAACAGCATCATCGCCAGATTCAAACAAACCGCCGGCCCCATCATAGTCCCTGTCTTTAATAAAGAAAGAGGCCACCCCACACTCTTCGCCAGGTCCCTCTTCCACGAACTGCTAAACGCCCCCGAAGACCAGGGTGCAAGATACGTCCTCTACTCGAACGAAGATAAAGTCACCGAACTCGAAACTTCCGTACCCGCCGCCCGCATCAGTATCGACACCCCCGCCGACTATAAAGCACATTTCGGACAAGACCCCTAAACACTGCCTAATCAGAATTTACTTGAATTTGCTCCTCCTTTACGGTAAACAACGAACCGTGAAAACGATGTACCGAAGCTCCTTTGCCACTTTTATCGCGAAAGGAACCAAATATGCCTCAGTCTCCTAAAAGGCCAAAAATCCGGCGCAACCGAAAATCCCTCTCCACACGCTCAATCCACGCCGGCGAGCCCAGAAGAAAATACGCCGACTCCATCACCACCCCCATCATCCAGACCTCCACGTACACCTTCAGAGGCAGCAAGGGCATTGAGGACTACACCAAAAAGGGCAAAGAGCACTTCGAATACGGCCGATACGGCAACCCCACCGCCAAAATCGCCGAGGCCCGACTTGCAAACCTCGACGGTGCCGAAGACTGCGTCGTCTTCTCTTCCGGCATGAGCGCAATAACTACCACCATCCTCTCACTCGTACAGTCCGGCGACCACATCGTCATCACCGACGACAGCTACAAAAAAACCCTCGAATTCTGCCGCTCATACCTAAAGCAGTTCGCCATCGGCTGCACCATCGTCCCATTCGGCGACTACCGCAAGCTCGAACGCGCCGTCAGGAAAAACACCCGCTTCATCTTCTCCGAATCCCCCACAAACCCATACCTCAACATCTTCGACCTCGTCAAAATAAAAAAAATCGCCGACCGCCACAACGTCCTCACGCTCATCGACAGCACCTTCGCCACCCCATTTAACCAGCGCCCCATTGAGTTCGGAATGGACATCGTCCTCCAAAGCTGCACCAAATACCTCGCCGGCCACAATGACATCCTCGCCGGAGTCGTCCTCGGCCGAAAGGAACTCATCGAAAAAATAAGAGACCTCCACAAGTCTATGGGCGGAACCATCGACCCCCACTGCTGCTACCTGCTCCTGCGAGGCCTGAAAACCTTCCCCCTCCGCGTCGCAAAGCAAAACCAAACCGCCCTTGAAGTCGCCAAATTCCTCGAATCCCACCCCCGCATAAAAAAGGTCTATTACCCCTTCCTCAAATCCCACCCCCATTACCGGGTCGCCATCGCCCAGATGCAAGGTGGCGGCGGCGTTGTCACCTTCGAGACAAAGGGAAACCTAAGCACCGCAAAGCAGTTCCTCGACCGCCTCCGCCTCTGCTACATCGGCCCCAGCTTCGGTGGCGTCGAGACCCTCATCACCCACCCCGCGCTGGTCACCTACTACGACTGTTCCAGAAGGCAGCGATACGCCCTCGGTATAACCGACACCCTCTTCCGTCTCGCCGTCGGCTGCGAAGACCCCGCAGACATCATCGCCGACCTCGACAACGCCCTAAAAAAATGACGCCGCAATTTGCCCGCTGCCTCCCCTATTGCCTAAAGTCCCACCGACTCTAATGGGCTCTGGCCCACGCCCCCAAATTACCGCAATTTTTATTTATTTTCCCTTGAAACCTTTCCTCCTTGTGCTATAATACCGCCGTTTTCGAGTATATTCTTTCGTCTCTCAGGAGTATCCTCTTTATAGAATGTGAGAGACACGCAACAAATTTACGGCCGCTCTAATGGCCACAGGAGTAAATAGTGAGTACAGGTACAGTAAAATGGTTTAACGAAAAGAAGGGCTTTGGCTTTATTACCCCCGATGACGAAGGCGACGACCTCTTTGTCCACCACTCCGAAATCATGACAGCAGGCTATGCCACCCTTCAGGAAGGTCAGAAGGTCAAGTTCGAGATTGGAGAGGGAAAAAAGGGCCCCTGCGCCACAAAAGTTTTCCCGGCTTGACATACCACATGACTGCCCCGAAATAATCGGCTCCGCTAAAATGCGGAGCCTGCTACTTTTAACACTGTCATTGCCACACCCCAAAAGCAGAGGTGTTTAGTGCTTTGAAGTTTTTGCTTGCGGCCAAAGGCCGCCCCCAGGTCCTCTGCGGCTAACTTTTTTAACCCTTTTGTGCTCTTTGGGCTTTTTCGTGCCCAACTTATTTTCTCTGCGGCCTTTATCTATTACTCTAATCGTATCCGTACCCTCAAATATAGTCCCGTCGCTAAGTTCACCGCTCACAACCAGTTCCACCTCGGCAGGTGTTTCCACCTCAGCAAGCATTTCCTTTACCTCTCTCCGGCTGAACTTCGCGATTGCAAATTCATCCCCTAACCATACCCGTTCGGCCTCAATTTCATCCTCAAGCAAGATGCTATTGGGCTCGATGTCGGCGACGTTGTAATCTTCGGGCAGGCGAATGAGACACATAATCCACTTGCCCTTACTTCGAAGGTTGAGCGTACCCGGCTTAAGTTTTATTTCTGCTTCTATAGGTGGGACTTCTTTTATGGCAAGACTGTGTTCCCCTCCTGCGGAGACAGCTACAAAGCCATTCCCTTCAGGGGGCGTTGCCTGACCATCATCATTATTTCCCCACCCTGCGACGCTGCCGTCGGCCCTCAGGGCAAGACTGTGCCGTCGTCCTGCGGAGACAGCTACAAAGTCATTTCCCGAAGGTGGTGCTGCCTGACCACAATCATTAGCCCCCCATCCTGCGATGCTGCCGTCGGCCTTTATGGCAAGACCGTGATAGCCCCCTGCAGAGACAGCCACAAAGTCATTTCCCGATGGTGGCTCTGCCTGACCCCAACCATTATGGCCCCATCCTGTGATGCTGCCGTCGGCCTTCAGGGCAAGACTGTAACCCCCTCCTGCTGAGACAGCCACAAAGCCATTCTCTTCAGGAGGCGTTGCCTCACCATATTCATTATCCCCCCATCCTGCGATGCTGCCGTCAGCCTTCAGGGCAAGACTGTGACGGGCCCCTGCTGAGACAGCCACAAAGTCATTCCCTTCAGGCGGCGCTGCCTGACCAGACCAGTTATGCCCCCATCCTGCGATGCTGCCGTCGGCCTTCAGGGCAAGGCTGTGATACCCCCCTCCGGAGACAGCCACAAAGTCATTCCCTTCAGGCGGCGTTGACTGACCGGCCCAGTTTCTCCCCCATCCTACGATGCTGCCATCGGCTCTGAGGGCAAGACTGTGCTCCACATTTCCGGAGATAATCACAAAGTCGTCTCCCGAAGGTGGCGCTGACTCACCATAATGATTAAGCCCCCATCCCACGATGCTACCGTCGGCCTTCAGGGCAAGACTGTGTAATCCACCTGCGGAGACAGCCACAAAGTCATTTCCAGCAGGCGGCGTTGCCTGACCCGACGAGTTATCCCCCCATCCTGCGATGCTGCCGTCAGCCTTCAGGGCAACACCGTGAGACCCTCCTGCGGAGACTTCCACAAAGTCATTCCCTTCAGGTGGCGTTGTCTGACCAGCCCAGTTATAACCCCATCCTGCGATGCTGCCGTCGGCCCTAAGGGCAAGACCGTAGTCCCCCCCCGCCGAGACAGCCACAAAGTCATTTCCCGAGGGCGGTGATGCCTGGCCAGACCAATTATACCCCCATCCCACTATGGTGCCGTCAGCCTTCAGGGCAAGACTGTACCGCACCCCTGCCGAGACCGCGACAAAGTCGTTCCCTTCAGGCGGCGTTGCCTGTTCATAATCATTAAGTCCCCATCCCACGATGCTGCCGTCGGCTTTCAACGCAAGACTGTGACGCGCTCCTGCGGAAACAGCCACAAACCCATTTCCTGAAGGTGGCACTGCCTGGCCCTCATTATTACGTCCCCATCCTACGATGCTGCCGTCGGCCTTAAGGGCAAGACCGTGGTCCCCCCCTGCATCTACGGCCACAAAGTCGTTGCCCGAAGGTGGTGTTGCCCGACCAGAACTGTTATTCCCCCATCCTACAATGCTGCCGTCGGCCTTCAGGGCAAGATTATAGCCTCCCCCTGCTGCAATCAGGACGCAATTGGAAATGTCTGGGATAATCTGCTGCGCTCCCCAGCCGACAACCGAACCAGCCCAGGCCTGTGGCCCAACCGAATACTGAGCCGCCAGAAGAAATGCTATTATTACCAGCCAATTCTTCAGATTAGTTCTCTTACACATTCTCAACCTCCTACTTTTACAGTTGAGGTGCTGATTTTAGCTCCTTTCGTAAGGTTCACTCCTTGTCCGCTTATAAGATGCGCAAAGATGGCTTTCTGTTCGGTTGTTTTCCGGTTTTTTTCCAACTGCCAAAGCTGGCGTAATTATACACGATTTTTCCGCAAACTACCCGGAACATCCCTGAAAATGCATAGAAACATCATATATCATAAATCCGACCTTGTCAAGTGAAAATTCGGACAATCGCCTTCACAAGCCCTAATATTGACCCCCGACCGGCAGATGACCGCTTGCAACTCGCCGAACGCAGCGTGTATAATGTCATACTCTCTGGTATCCACAGGATTCTATCATGCAATGACAATCAATTTATTTGGAGCTTGGACATGAGAACCCGACAATTTAATTCTCCCCTCTTGTTCACGGCCGTTTTAACTTCATTAATCTTCCAATTTGGCCTCCCTGCCCACGCACGCCAGGGCATATCACCCCAGGTCCACCCCGACCGCACCGTGACCTTCCGCCTGCACGCCCCCGCCGCCGACCGCGTCGAAGTGAGCGTTCAGTTCACTCAGGGTCGCCGGCCCATGAAAAAAGACACCGACGGCATCTGGAGCATAACCCTCGGGCCCGCCGACCCGGATATCTACGTCTACAGTTTCATCGTCGACTCACTCGAAATCGCCGACCCCGTAAACCCCGTCATCAAGTTCTGGAAAACCTCGAAGAGCCTCGTGGAAGTCCACGGCGCTCAGCCCATGTTCTTCCAGCCCCAGCCTGTCCCTCACGGCGCCCTCCACATTCACACCTACGAGTCGAAAACGCTCGGTGTTACCCGCGGCCTCTTCGTATACACCCCGCCGGATTACCGCAAAGACCACCGCGCAACATTCCCCGTAATGTTCCTCCTGCACGGAAGCGGCGATACCGAAGACACCTGGACACACGTCGGCCGTGCCAATGTGATTGTCGATAATCTCATCGCACAGAAAAAGGCCGTCCCAATGGTCATCGTAATGCCGTACGGCCATACGCCGACCGGCACCCCTGACGGCCTCGACAAGCACGACACAACCGCATTCGAGCGCGACCTGATTAACGATGTTATCCCGTACGTCCAGCGCAGCTACCGTGTCAAGACCGACCCGAAACACCGCGCCATAGTCGGCCTGTCAATGGGCGGCGGCCAGTCAGTCACCATAGGCCTCGGCAACCTCGATGTATTTAGCTACGTCGGCGCCTTCAGTTCCGCCGTCCGCGACGAAGCCAAATACAAACCCCTTCTTTCAGACCCCAACCTGACAAACGCCCGCCTCGAACTGCTGTGGGTCGGCTGCGGCAGGAAGGATTTTCTCTTTGATGCCAACACCAGATTCCTCCAAATCCTCAAAGCCAAAAACGTCAAGCATGTCGCGCACATCACCGACGGCGCACACGACTGGCGCGTCTGGCGCGGATACCTCAACAAATTCGTCCCCCTGCTCTTCAAAGCCGACAAATAGCCCGGCCCCATCTTTGTAATGGCCGCCAGCCTGCAAAGCACGCAGCGCGGCAATCTCCACACGCTTCTCGTTCCGGCCGGATGGCTCTACACTACGACGTCATTCACTACGTTCTGGCCCCTTCCGTTAAGAAACGCCGCGACATTCTCTACAGCCGCCCGAAACAGCCTCTCTCGTGCCGCCCGTGTGGCCCAGGCGATGTGCGGTGTGATGTGGCAGTTCTTTGCCTTCAGCAGTGGATTGTCCCCGGCAGGCGGTTCACTCGCAACCACATCCAGACCGGCCCCCGCAATGTCCCCATCGTTCAGAGCTTCCGCCAGCGCCGTTTCATCCACCAGCGGCCCACGGCTCGTGTTAATCAGAAACGCCGTTGCTTTCATCAAGCTCAGCCGCTCTTTGTTCACGAGCCACTCGGTCTCCGGAGTCAGCGGACAATGCAGACTCACCACATCGCCCAGCCGAAACACATCCTCCAACCCCACCATCCTGAATCCTTCAGGCAGCTCCGACACTCTCTCCACATCATAGCCAATTACCTTCATCCCGAACGCTTGAGCCAGCCTCGCTACGGCCTTCCCGATTCTCCCCAATCCAATAATGCCCATCGTCAGCCCTTCCAGCTCGATTAGCGGCCGGTCCCAATAGCAAAAATCCGGACACTCGCTCCACCGCCCCTCCCTCACCGTCTCCGAATGGTGCCCAACATGTTGCGTCAGATTCAGCAGGTGAGCAAACACCATCTGTGCCACCGACTCCGTCCCATACGCAGGCACATTCGTCACCGGCACCCCTCGCTTCCTCGCCGCCTCAACATCCACAACATTGTATCCTGTTGCCAACACGCCTATATATCTAACCCGTTCAAGCTGCTCAATAACCTCCGCCGACAGCACGGTCTTGTTCGTCAGCACAATTTCCGCATCTTTCGCCCGTTCAACCGTCAGCTCCGCATCCGTCCTCTCATACACCGAACACGACCCCAGCTCCTCTAATTCTTCCCAGCTAAGGTCACCCGGATTAAGTGTGTACCCGTCCAGCACAACGATTTTCATTCGCCTTCTCCCCGAATCTCGCCACCTATTCAATGGTCAACGTAACTTTACCCAGCGCCCCGCACTCGCCCGTATAGTTGCCCTTTATCTTCTCACCCTTGACCTTGTACGCCGGCGCCGCCGTACCGCTCACAACAACCATACCCGGCTCCAGCGTCCCGCCGAGCTTGACGATATGGTTCGCGCACCAAACCAGCGCGTTCCACGGGCTGCCCATCACATTCGTCGCCGGGCTGCTCGCGATTGTCTTTCCGTTCCTCGCCAGCACCAGGTCCACCGCATCCACATCGACCTTCCCCGGCTGCACGCCCGGCCCAAGCACAAAGAAATGCGCACCCACCCCGCTCGCTATCATGTCCGCAGGCGTCGGCTTCGTCTCGCCCTTCACAAACCGGTAATCGCCGATATCGAACGCCGTGTGCACCCATTTGACGTAACCTTTCATCTCCCCAGCGTCCCTGACCGGCCGGTCAATCCGCTCGCCTATCGTAAAGGCGACCTCCGTCTCCAACACAATCTCCATAAACGTGCTTGCAGGCAGGCTCGACCTGCTCGCCACTCTCTGAAGCAGAAAAAATGGCCCGCTCGCCGGCTCATCCACACCGAACTGCTCCTGCGCCGCCTTGCTTGCATACGCAACCTTATAACCAACCACCGGCCCTAACTCCTTGCTCACCTCCTTCGCCAAAGCCCCCTGTATCTTATACGCCTCATCAATACCGAACCCGCCGTACGTCTTCGTCAGGTATTCTATCTGTCTCTGGCCCTTCCGCGCTGCCGCCATCTCCTTGACCATAGCCTCAACTTTTGCGCTTTTCTTGCAGCACGCCTCCTTCCCCGCCCCCGCCGACGCAATACTAACAACTGCGATAGCAATGACCGCCAATATACCCCTTCTTGCCCGTCTCATCGTAAAACCTCCAAAAAACCACATTTCTTAAATCCTTTATCCTGCCAACCCTCCCCACCATACAAAATCTCGCCCCCAATAACCACCAAATTATCCCCTGCTCCTCTTGTCATTCACGCGCAAAATTGTCATCCTGAGCGAAGCGGTGCGCAGCACCGCGCAGTCGAAGGATCCGGCCTGCGACCGCAAATCACCAACCGAAATATCCCCCTTGCTCGCCCCGTACCCATGTGGTACGGGGTCATTCCCGCGAACGCGGCAATCCATTTTTGCATTTTCCCCTGTAATTTTGCTCTTTACATTTTAATCTTTGATTTTCCTATCCCTCACCCCCAATGTTCCCCTAAAAATCCGCCGGTCCGCTTCCATAAAACTCATGTTTTTCCCAACAAAAAAAGCCGGATCCCTCGGTGTTTCGGAATCCGGCTTCGGAGGAGGGTGATGACTTATCCTAAATCGGCCCTCCGCATTCCGCAGCGGGCCACGTACAACCTCCGCCTGTACCAGCTGCGCCCACTCCCAAAATATTGATTACAGAATGCCCCCTGGGCCGCCATTGCGCCACACTCAAACGCCCGGATACCACGATGCCCCCGTTCAACATCTTCCTAACCCACTATCTTCTACCTTCGATTTATCTACGTCCCCGTCGCCGGCCGCTACTTCACACCAACAACCTTCCATGTAACTATGGCCCCGTTTAATGTGGTCGCCTATACCCCGGCTGCCCCCATCGTAAACAACCCAGTTACCGAATTAACCAAATATGCGATTTCCCCCACCTTGTCAACAAAAAAATAAAAAAATCTCTGCCGAGTCCTCCCATCGCCACCCCTCGTAGCGAAGTGCTTTTTACCCCTTAGCTTGCACCATAGGTGGGGGGCATGCCTTAAGTACGAAGACCCCAGACTCCGAGATACGAGATACGAACCAGATCCGCCTACCTCCGTTTCACCGACAGTAGTAGCACATCATCCGAAAGCGAAACACCAGCACATTTCTCTATGACCAGTTTGTGAAGACGATCCAGCAGGTCGCTGCTTGTCTCTGACATCGCATTTTTAACAAGCCTGCCCAGGCCGTCAATCCCCAGCATCTTACCATCCTTGTCATACACCTCGCTAACACCGTCCGTATAGCACAGCAACAGGTCGCCTGGCTCCAGGGACAATATCGACGCTGCATATTCTTGGTCCGCAGCGACCCCAATCGGCGGACCGTGCACTTCAGACTCCGTCGGCATACCTCGCCCGTCATGAAACTGAAAATGAAGTGGCGGAGGGTGGCCCGCGTTGGAGTATTTCACCTGATACGTCTCGACATCGAGAACGCTGTAGAACACCGTCGCGAAGCTACCGGAGACAACGAAACGACTCAATTCGCGGTTCAGCACAGTCATGAACTCCGAAGGTTTCCCTGCCAAATCAATATTGCTCTCCTCCAGGCTCTTCAGCCACATCGTGTACAGAGCCGCCGATACGCCATGACCGCGAACATCCGCCACCATGATTCCGTACTGCCCGCCCTTGAGTTCGCGTATATCATAAAAATCACCACCGACAAGTTCGCGAGGATAGTAGCGCACGTCAAAATCGACGTTTTTCACATCCGGCAGAGTCTGAGGCAGCAATTTCTGCTGTATGTTCTGTGCAAACTCCAGGTCCGCTACTGTGCTCGTCTCATCATGGAATATCTCGATGCCCCCGATGATGTTCCCCGAGTCGTCGTGAAGCGGTGCAACGCTCACCGAAACCGCAACCCTTTCTCCGTCGCGCTTGCGCGCATACACCAGTACAGGTTTCTCACTCGCCACGCCTGTCTTAATCGACCTGTACAAAGGGCACAGTTCACTTGGGCAAAGCCGAACGCCGTCTTTGTTGATGTGGTTAAGCACGTCGTCATGACAGGCGGTGCCCACAACCTCTTCGGCCCGATACCCCGTAATCTCCTCCGCCTTGCGGTTCCACAGCATAATCTGCCGTTCCTTATCGGTAACGTACACGCCGGCGTTCAGGTAATTTAGAACCCGAACAAGCATATTGACATCGAGCCCAAACGGCTCAGACATGCCCTCTGTTCTCTCCATAAGACCATCTCTTGTTTGTTGACGACTGTACTAAAATAACTGTCCGTGCGGCGCGTTTTTCCACTTATGACTTTGCTATATCAAAGACCTTCGTCAAATGTGTGATCTGGAAGACCTTGTAGATATTTGGGTTTACGTTTATAAGCTGCAAATGACCTCCCATTTCGCAGACCCTTTTATGCACTTTTACCAGCAGACCCAGAAGAGACGAGGACATAAACTGAACATTGCTGAAGTTCAGAATCAACTTCCCATCTTTGTTTTTCCCGATTACAGGCATAATGGAATCGTCCAGTTCGTTAATCTGCTGCTCCTCTAAGATCTTGTCGGCGTTGAAGGTCACAAACGTTGTGTCTATCCCGTACTCGACCTTGACTTTGGATTCTTCTGCTTCCATAACAATTCCTTTAAAAAACACTGCATCCAAAACTAAATATAACAAAAAAGCTCTGGCTGTACCAGTGCGGCTTTTCGGAGGGTACCAAGACTCACTTATCTCTTGTGGATAACATCATCAAGTGCATTGGCCGTCTCGTTATCACCCAAAGCCAGCAGCCGATTATATTGCTCAAGCGCGCCATCTTTATCGCCAAGTAGTAAAAAGGTAAGCCCTAAACTATAATGCGCCTGTGCATGGTCAGCCTGAATGGAGATGGCCTTTCTAAAGGCATCCGCGGCTGGCACATAGCGTCTAACCTTGGCATAGGCTCTTCCAAGAGCAGTATTAACCTCTGCATAGTCAGGCTTGATGCCCATAGCCTCCTTGTGAGTCCGTGAAATCCCATAAACAGAGTTGAGATTAATAGCCCGCGTAAACGCTTCTATCGCTTCTTCGTAAAGACCAAGCTCGGAGCTGACCATCCCAAGGAACAGGTAAGCCTCTTCGTAGTAAGGGTTGAAGTAGACGGCCTGCTTGAAGGCATCCACAGCTTGCTGGTAACGGTCAAGTTCCAAATAAGCTATCCCTAAAAACAGGTACGCTTCTGCATAATCAGGCTTTACGCGCAGGGCCTGTTCGTATGCGCTTATGGCGTCCTCATAACGGCCGAGTATTCCATAGAGACGCCCGAGGCCGTAATGCGTCTCTACAGAGTCGGGCTCTATCTCTGCCGCCTTCTTACAAGTTGCTAGTGCTTCATCGTAGTGTTCGAGCCTGGCATAGACCCAGCCTAGGACATGATGAATCTTCGAATAGCCGGGGTCCGAGATTATCGTCTCCTTGCAGACTGTTATTGCCTCGTCGTAACGTCCGAGTCTCGCATATATCCACGCAAGAGAATAACGAGCCTCAGTGTAGTCCGGGTCGAACCGTATTGACTTTTTGCAGAGTTCTATTGCCTCGTCGAATTTACCTAACCTGGCATATGCTGATGCAGTGGTGGCAACTCCGGTAAACGGAGGTTCTGCGCGCATAGCCCGCTGGTAAGTCTTGATAGCCTCCTTACGCCGGTTTTGTCCTCCCACATCATACTGGCTGAGTACATAATTCGGGTCGACTCCGGAATCCTCCTTGGGGGCTTGGACAGCCCTATCGTAACGGCCGGATGCAGCCTCCGAACCGGAATACGACAAATCCGTTGCAACGTCACTCTTACCTGCCTTCAGAAACACCAATAAGCACCCGATAGAAAACGCATTTGTCACCACTAACAAAGCGATAACGTGTGTCTTTTTCATAATCGCAATCTCCTCTCATAATTTGGCTCAAGATATTTGAAATAGCAGAGGCTGATTGCCTCAGCCGATTCTTACAGCCTCGCCGGCCTTCAGGCCAGCCTGTTCAAAGCTCGCTTCTTCCATTAAACCTGCCGCAATGCCCGTACTGGGCAGTACGCCTGGGCCTTGCAATCGATTATATTGCCATATCTTTCCCTGAATTGCAATCTTCCTCTCTCTCCCCCTCGAAGCACAGCGCAGACCCTCGCAGCGAAGCGGAGACCCCAGACTCCGATCTGGGGCCCAGAAACAACTTATTTTCTCTCTCCCCTAACACTTGCTTGTGCTGCTTCTCGAAGCGTAGCGAAGATCCTCGCATGTCGTTGGCGGGACCCCAGCTTCTTTTTCATACTGTTTCATCTGCACGCCTACGGCGTACCACTTTATGTTTCCTCGTTGCCCCTACGGCCGCACCACGCAACCTTGCCTCCAATTTCCTTTATTTTGGCTTTTTCCATGGGGGATAGTTTAGGAAATTACAAAATATATACCACGCCCATAATACTTATGTCAGATACTATATGAGATAATAACGGAACTGCCAGCCCCCCGAGTTTATGAACAGCGTATCTCGAAGCCCACGCAGCTATAGACAGTACGATGAACGATACTACTAACCAGGGCAACTTGATAAACCAAACTAAAACAAACATGTGATATCCGGCAAACGCTAAATCTGACCAAGACAAATATCTGTGCTTGCTGTCAAGATAACCTCGCCAGTACAGCTCCTCCAAAAAGGGCTGCACCGTCGAAAAATACACCATAAAAAAGTACCACGATGTTCCCTGCAATCCGAAGTCCATCAATTTCACCTTCAAGCTGGTGTCCTCTAATTGCATGTGTTGCCAAAGAAGAAATATAGTTGGGACAATCAAGACACAAACTGCACAAGAACCTATAGTTATTATTGAATTGTATCCTGAGCGGATTTTTTTCAGCGACCTGCCCTTGTCATCCGCGATTAAAAACAGTGCGATGCCAAAGTGATACAACAGGATAGCTGCCCATGCACTTCTTAGAATGTATAGACCAATGAAAACCGCAACATAGGGTATGCCTGTTGAGATTAGTTTCATCTGGGCTTTCTCCATGCGGGATATTTTAGGCGATACTGCAGGCAAAGGCAAACGTATATCTCAGTCAAACCAGAGCAGGTAAAGATTTGTGCTGGGATTATTTATAGGGAGCACTTTCAGTAGTCACGACAACAGCCGTCTCATTGTCGCAAGGGATTTAGCCGCCATATTCTTGCCAAATTTGCCGGGTCCCGTTGACATAGATACTCGCTTTCTAACCGATTCCGCCAAATATTCTTTCTCGATTTCCACCATAGACCTAAACTTCTTCTGCCGCCTCCCTAACTTTTACCCCGTGAGATGACGCCGCGCGTCTATCTAACTGGGGCCGCAACTCCCATTCTTTCTCTGCCCTAACACTTGCTTGTACTGCCTCCTGCTCGGATACTATTTTCTCTGCACGTCTACGACGTACTACTTTATGTTTCCTCGTTGCCCCTACGGCACCACCGCGCAATCTTGCCTGTCCCAGCGAAGGCTGGGATCCACCCTAAGTTGCCTATCTAACTGGGGCAACATCCCTACTTTTTTCTTGATACCACCAACGTAACGGGTTATAATTACAATGCAATCCATAGTCTCCTTCCTCGCTTAGCGAGGATGACCCCTGCTCCGCTCTGCTATCCTCAAGGCAGGGGTTTTTTATTATTATTTGCCATTTCTTACTTCATAATTCATAATTCTCACTTCTCAATTCGGCGTTAGCGGTTCTCCCTTCGCTCCCGCCCGACCGACCCTGCGTTATATGCCCATTAGCTCTTGCTAATCTTATTTCTGGTGAATCTGGACATTCCCGCCGCCAAGATAACCTTGCGCCTTGTGCTTCGGCACCGGAGGACTATTCTCCGTATCAACATCCGGCCCCATCCATATCTCTATCTTAAACCAGTCTCCCGTCCCCGGCTCGCCATTGTCCTCGGCCGTCACCTTGAACGTGTACAACCCTTCACCATTGATAGTGGCCTTGCCTTTGAAACGCACCTTCGTCGCAGATTGAACCACTAACCATTCCATATCCGTACTGCGAAGGTTTATATCACCCCCCTTGTACTGGAACTCCAGATTGTTTGTCCTGAGCAACATCGAAGGGCCGTCCGAGTTAATCAATCAAAAAAAGGCTGCAAGCATAATACTCACAGCCCTTTGTTTAAAATTGGATTCGCAATAAAGTTATTTTCCGTATAGCCAGTTGTTGCAAAGGATGGCAAGATCGTTCCGATCGACTATGCCGTCACCTGCAGGTGTCGGCCCAATGTCGACTGAAAACTCATCTGTCAGCCAGAAACCACCTAAGACTGAATAGTCAATAAACTCAACATCACAGTCACCGTCAAAGTCGCCGTAGTAAGCAGAGGTAAACTCGTAAGCGCCCATATCAACAATATCCGTGCCGTTGCAATCGCCATCTGCAAATCTGTCCCGCCCATCAAGGTCGTATGGAATCGGCTCAATCGTGTTCCCATCGTTGTCAAGGTCGGTCGTGTCAGCAGGGACAGAGTTGTTATCGCCGGTGTCGATGCAGGGCGAAGTGGCCAGCAGTCGCACCTGGTCGGGAATGTCCGCCAGGAATAGCGGGTCGGCATCAATATTACCACTGCCCCAGTTGACGGTACAGCTACCATCGTTATATATTCCGTCATTACCGTCTTTAATATCGCAGTAGTTGACATCTATTGTCGCCCCGTTCTCTAAAGCTATTTCATTGCCATCCGATGCCGTATTGGCCCACAGGATGCAGTTGGTCAGTATCGGGCTGCTATTGTTGCCGTATATCCCGCCGCCTTTGTAACCATGTGCTTCGTTGTTCAGGATCAGACAGTTTGTTATCTTCGGATTGCTGTTATCTCCGCAATATATCCCTCCTCCAGGATCTTCAACACTTCTGTTGCCCATAATCGTACAATTAGTGATCACCGGGCTGCTGGATGAACGGCAGCTTATCCCGGCACCGCATCCATCATCACTTTCGTTGTCTATGATACTGCAATTAGTGATGGTTGGATTGCTGCTAGAGACACAATAAATGCCACCACCGCCGGTGAGTACTTCATTGGAGAAGTTGTTACTGATAGCACAGTCGGAAATTATAGGGCTGCTGTTAGTACAGCTTATTCCGCCCCCGCCGTTATTGGCCCGATTGTCAGTGATAATGCAATTTGTAATTACAGGACTGCTGTTCAGGCATTTGATTCCTGCTCCGTTAAATTGAGGTCCGCCCGAGAAAGTAGATAAGCCAGCTGTAATGGTAAAACCATCGAGAATGGAATTTGAATTTACGTTATTTGCCGTTACAACGTGGTAGCTGTTGTCCGTGTTTACATCAGGTGTATTGATGTCGCCGCTCAGGATTGTTTCGTAAAGTTGGATATCGTGGGCATTGGGGTCAGTTGCACCGTAGCCGGCGTAACCACCTTTAAGAGCTACTCCGCTTATAAGTTGGAACGTCGCCTCGCGGTTACCGCTGCCGTTAGGGTCGGCTGTATTCGCATCGGGGTAATAATTGCCGTCGGCTACATAAATCTCAACGAAGCACGGGTCAGAGTTCGCATCGGCCAGGGCGTCCTGAAGGTATTTATAAGCGTTAGCCCAATTAGAGCCATCGTTATTGTCTGGGGTATTGGCATCAACGTAAATCATTCGGACAACATCAAAACTGGCGGGGTAGTTGTTACCGGCGTCGAACTCACATGGGTCGCCCGTTTCATCAGGATAATATAACCCGCCATTAATAGAAGATTGAAGCTCATGCTGTCCAAGTTTAGTCACTGTATAGCTACCCTTTGCAAGCACGTGTTCATCACCATCATTTCCAATATCAAGAATTTTTGTAGTTTGGTAAACTCCAATATCCCTTAATCGGGGTGGTATTGGATATGGAGCTCCTTTCCCTGTAATAGTGAAACCTTCGCTTAAGCCATACTCTGTATCTAAAAATTCATCATTAGGTGGAGTGCCAACTGTTAAAGCGGGATTGAATTCTTCACTCCGATTATCGTTTAGACTGACATCAATATAAACTACCCCTCGATTATCACCTTCGCTTGCCCAGGCCCGGATTGTCCAGTTGACCTCACATCCTACGTTGTAGGTGTCCTTATCAGTTGTTACCCGAAGATGCAGCTCTGCCGCCGCCGGACTTGGAGTCGGCGTAGGTGATGGTGTCGGCGTAGGTGATGGAGTCGGCGTAGGTGATGGTGTCGGCGTTGGACTTGGTGTCGGCGTCGGTGTCGGACTTGGTGTTGGCGTCGGTGTTGGCGTCGGTTGAGCTGTTGCCGTACCGGTCAAGCCAACCAGCAAAACCACGATTACTACCCATTTCTTGAGATTTGTTTTCTTAGCCATTTTCTTTACCTCCTAAAAAATCCTTAATTCTTCCACAACACAATATTTCCAATGCCTTCTATTCAGTTTCCATCCGTGTTTAAAAATCTTCCGCGCTTCTTGAATTCCTTTTTGCTCTTTGATTTGTATCTTTGCATTTTGATTTTTAATTTTTGATTTACCTATCCTGTCCCCCAATATGCCTCTTAGCCTTCTCCTCGCGTCCTCCGTGCATCGAAACAAGCTCCTCCTTTCCCGAACAGCCGGCAGCGCAAACCCAGCCGCCGATTATGCAAAAAAACCTCATTTTCGCGGGAAAAAACCGTCACTCCGGCCAAAGATATGATAATCTGCGTTTTCTCCCGCTCCTGCATCCGCCGATACGAAGGCGGGTGTGGACCGTTCCCTAAACGACAGACTACAAAGCGGTCATTCCAAATATACCCTACCTTAATCTATCCGTCAATAAAATTCCCCATTTCCCCCAATATTTTTTTCTTTTCCCCCAAAAATCCCAAAAATCCGCCCTCGAAGCGTAGCGAAGACCCCAGACGCCGCTCCGGGGCCCAGAAAATTTTCCCCTTGCCTTTTCACCTCTTTCCCCATATTATATGGCCTGAAAACTAAGACCAGCGGCGCCAGCAATTTTGAAAATAACTAAGGAGCAATTACATGAAAACTTCACTTGGAATAGCCATTCTACTTGTAACTATGATTCTTGCATCATGTCAAAGTCCTGATGGTTCCAGTTTATTTGATGGTAAATCACTTAAGGGTTGGGAAGGTCCGGACGGTGTCTTCCGGGCCGAAGATGGGTGTATAGTTGGGGGCAGTATGGATAAACCTCTCGATCACAGCTATTATTTATGTACGGAAAATAAGTATGATAATTTTGACTTAACATTCAAAGCAAAGTTTAAAAACAAAGGTAAATATGAAAATGCAGGACTTAGTTTTAGAGCCGAACGCGCACCGAACTCGACACAGGTAGCAGGATACCAGGCCGATATGGGGTATATAGAACCGAACATAATACCATTGTTCTCTGATTTTTCTCCTTCTGACATGAATAGCCCATTTCCCTTATGGGGAATTTTAGTTGATGAGTTCAGGTCAAATACCTCAAGATACCCGAATAATGATTTTGCTCCGGTTGTATTTCTGGTTATACCAGATAAAACACTCATTGAGAGCATTATAATAAAAGATGATTGGAATGAATTTCAGGTTATAGCTAATGGACCTGAGATCGAAATCTTTGTCAATGGAGTTTCAACAGCAAAATATTTAGAAAGGCAAGAGTGGGTTCCGCCAACTGGACATATTTGTCTGCAGGCCCATTCCGGCGGGCCATATGAAATATTATATAAAGACATAAGGTTAAGAAAATTATAGTACAAATACTCTCGCTAACAAAAACATGCACCCGACGCTCTCTCCCGCTTCACCCTTCAACGTTCAACGTTCCATGTTCGACCTCTCCCCTAACTCCTAATTATGCCCCCAAACCCTACTCGGCTTTCCCAAGAAGTATCGGTGGTATCGAAGGTAATGCAAAATAGGGGGCGAATTTATTGTATACTCGACCAAGTCTTTGGACTTTCTCTGCTCCGTTTGAAACGAGTTTGAGTGCTTTGTTGATTCGGGAGTTTTCATCCTTAAGACTTTCAATAAATTCTTCTATTCGGCTTTTTGTCCCTTCATCAATTTCTTTTTTACCATCTGAAGCCGCTTTCTCCAGCTCGCTAAAAGCATTCTCTGCTTTCTGTAATTCATTTTCTATCCGCTTCTTCTCTTTTTCGTCTTCGACTTCTATTTCAACTTCACCAAGAATATCTTCTTTAAGATTCTTCAACAAGCCCTGTACATTTTTCACTTCCTGATGTACAGTAACTGTTTGTTGTTGCGTGGAAGTCAATTTTGCTTGAATATCTGATTCTATACTTGCCTTACCGAAATCACTTAAATTAATATTAATTCTATTTTCTTCCATCGTTCTTTTATACCTCTCTTCTATTTCTTTAATATTAAATACGCTGCCAACTAATCCTGCTATTGCAACCCCCTCCGCGCTCCTACGGCAGTCAATCTCTGTTTTTCCTTTCAGTAAATAAGTTTCGATATCGCCGTAATCGAAAAAAAACGGTGTTTCTGCTTTTGCACATTCCCTGCAATAGCAGGGTACCATTTCGACATAAGGAAGATTTGGAAACGAACTGTTTTGGATTTGCTTTATTTCCTCACGAATCAGTGTTAACAAATCCTTACGGCTGTTCGGTGTTCCGCGCAGGCGAATTTCGATTATCTTTAATCCCTCTCTCGTTGTTTCCTGTTCGATGACCTGTGCTGCTGCTCCGTTTTTTTTGAATACAACGCCCTCCTTCCATACATTGCTTCCATCGATATATTTGTGCCTCCTTACGATCAGGCGGCTGACGATGCCTTTGGGCATAAAGGGATACTGAAATCTAAAGTGTAAATTGTCTTTGTTATCCCAGTCATATTCTGGTTTTTTGGGAGATAACAACAAAGGAACGATATACTTATCCTTAGTTCCTGGCAGTTTATAACAAAGCTCAAAATTGTCCTTTAACATCAACTGCAGCAGCTTGGCTCTCTCTTCAAAATCATACTTTTTTTCACTCCAGATTTTGTCAATATCAGATTTTTTGATAAAGCCATCACATTGTTCTATCTCTTTGTTCGCAAGGACAGAATAGACCGCATCAACAGTCCAGTTAGGGTCTAAAAACAAAGTGTCGCAAAGGTTTTCGTCTTCGCAGAAATGCAGGACTATACCCAGAAGATGAAAATAACGTAATATCAACATCTGGTCTGCTTCTTTTTTAATCTCGAACTTTTTACAAATTTCAAAATACTCATTAATAAGGATATGTTTTTTCTTTCTTTTATTTTCCAATTCCTTGCGGATGTCTACCCACCGTGCTGGAACTTCTTTTCCTATGTGTTCAAGCTTGCCAAGCTTATTCTTTATTGTCTTTAAAAGAACATCAAACCTGCCATCCTTGATTTCCGCAAGGTTAACATCCAGTCTTTGCGGGCTTAGTTTGGGAAACAAGTTTCTATATTTCTTTTCATCATAAATGAACGAGGCAATAGAGTCGATATTGATTTCATTGAACAACGTGACAACAGGGCTGTTTTTCCCGAGGGTATTAATGATATTCAGCCAGTAATCGAAATTGGCAAGCTCCCTGCGTTTTTCCGCCATTAAAACATAAAGACAATTTGAAGTCAGGAAAAACTGGTGCAGCATGTATTGGATTTGTTGCCCACCAAAATCCCAGATATGGGCCTTGAAATCCTTTTTATCATCAATACTGAATCCCCAATTTTGACGAACCTCGATACCGAGTGTTGCTTTTTGTTCTTTATTAGGAACTCGAAAATCTCTATCGAATAATAAGTTCATTAATGTGGTTTTACCCGAGCCTGGCTCGCCCACAAGCATCAATTTTGCTTCATAAATATTGTCTTTGCCCTGTTTTTCTAACTGCTCAAAGTAAATCTTAACTGCTTCTTTTCCTTCTTTTACAATTTCAATCGGTGGCGTTTCAATTGGATTGTCGTAAAAACAGATATTGCCATCGCCAGTGGTACCCGAATTTATCCAACATATGTTCATATCAAAATCAGTAATCCATATAGGAAGTTTTTTTATCGGATTATCACCAATATATAAATGCCTTAAACCTTTCATCTCCTTTAGCGCATCAATATTGTTGACTTGATTACCCCAAAAAGAAAGGTCACGAATTCGTCTTAAATTTTTTAAAGATGAGATATCATTAATTTGATTGCCCATGAAACTTAAATCATCGATATTACTCAATTTTCTTAAATATCTAATATCACTTATCCGATTATGCGATAAATCAAGCTTTCTTATTTGAATTAATTCTTTCAACGGGGAAATATCATTTATTTCATTTGAATATAAATTAAGTTCTTGAATGTGTTTTAAATGTTTTAATGGTAAAATATTGCGGATGTGATTATAATTTAAATGTAATGTCGTTAAGTTCGTTAAATCTTTCAGCGGCGAAATATCGCTGATTTCATTGCGTTCTAAATGAAGATGCGTTAAATTCTTTAACTCTTTTAACGGGGAAATAATGCGATTCAGATTTCTTATTTCACAATTAAATAAACGCAAACCTGTCACCTGCCCGTCCTGGTTTAAGGTGTAGCCGTTGACATCAAATAAAGGAATTTCATCTAATTCCCCTATCTTCACATTTAAAATTTCTTCTATCTGTTTTATAATATCGAGGTCTGCCATTGTCTTGTGCCTCCTGTTTGTCTTTAATCAATCATCATAAATCGATCTTACAAATACTATTCACCAGCTACCACAAAATCGCAGCTCGTTGATTACTGCCCCAGTTGCCCGTCTGTCCTGAGCCTGCCGAAGGAACCTCTGCTGCCATAATTTTTCTCCCCAATAAATTACCCCAATCTCCCCCTCCCGTCAATCACTTTTAATTTTTGCTCTGTATCTTTGCTCTTTGCATTTTAATCTTTGATTTTCCTATCCCGCCCACTCAACGTTTAGAATCCCCTCATTAAAATATCAGGTTTTCTTGCCCCGAGGATTCTTTTTTGACTTTGAGATCAACCTGCTTCCAACCTCTGACAGCCTTCGGCTATTGTGGCCTGCACCGGCAATAATTCGGGTCCGCCAATTAAATTCTGCTTGCATTGATTCGGCCTGAGCCTTAGAAAATTCTAGAAAGTTAAGTCCCTTTTCCAGTCTGTGTCTGCCCTGTTTTCTTTCTAATTCGGTTTCATCCCTTGGAATGGTATCTTTCTTGCCCAGCATGATTATCAGGTTCTTTTCAAAAGCTGCCTTTAAGCTTTTTTTGGTTACAATTGTATGTTTAATACCTGACCACAGAGGAACATCGAAATCAGGCATTGTGTACCTCCCCGCGTTCGCCGCTATTGCCAAGGAAATCCTGGCTTCCGGAAAGAATATAACCATTCTGTGTACGAATTCGGCGCCGGCAGAGTGTCCAAAAATACAATAGTTTTCAACCCGCATTTTTCTGCATTCTTTGACATAATCAAACAGGTGCTCAATTACAGAATACCCCCACTTGCTTTTCTCTATAAGTTCCCATTTCTTGTTGTACACATTGCCGAAATAATAACCCCAAAAACCCGGCCAATCTCTTTCTGGGAACTCCGGGCAAAGCACAAGAAAGTTATACTTGTCGGCATGTTTTGCCCATCCATCTCGGTACACCTCTCCGTTTCGCCCCATCCCATGTAAGACAAACACCACCCTTGAGTTGGTAGCGAGTTTAGTGGGTGCGTAATAATATACCCTGATAGGCTTGCTTTTGTCTCCCTTCTCGTCTACGAATACAAAATTTCCTTTGCCGGCCTCTATCTTTACCCGTGCAAACAAATCTGGGCTTGCCAACAAGCCAATAGCGGCAAGGAAAATTGATATAGGTACTCTGGTTCTCATAACGAGAATACTTCAAAAACGCCCGGTTCGCGATAGACTCGCTGCTACGCCCTTTCTCAATACCTCCTGCTAACTGCATCAGTATATCTTCCTGACCACAGATGTCAAAAAAACCCCCAATTTTAACTTTTCCACTGTGGCTTTACACTTTCCACTTTAACTTTTAAGCTCCCACCAGATCCCCAAGAGGGCCGCTCAAAACTCCCCTCAAAATTTGTCGCAAAGTGACAAGTTTTTTGTCAATATGCGACACTTTCCTCCAAGATATACACTAGTTTAAATAGTGTATATCGCGCCCCGGCCCCAACTCCGCCACTCCTTTGCCCCTCCAAACACCCCATTTTAACGCTAAAATTTTCCTAAATTTTCACACTTTGAAACACTTTCAAACACTTATTCGAGCGCAATTCCACCACTTTTTATATGTTTTTCCTATTTTTTTGTAATTTTTCACACTTTGTCGAACGTTTCAAGACTCCCAACCCTCGTTTTTAGCTCACTATCAAGGGTGACCCCAAACCTATCAAACTCCCCACCCCCATTTTCCCCCAAAAAATCTTAGCCAGCTTAACATTTTACGTTAACTTGGGTAATCTAAACGACAGAAATGCCTACCTACCGGACCGACCCAAAGTGACCCGACCCACCCTCACACAACCGAAACCAACCCCGAACGCCCACAAAAAAACTTTTGTAAACTCAACTCCCCCAAGACCTTATGACAACTACGGCCGGTAACCTTTAGCAGGCTCGAATATCCGTACCGTATTCTTACCCGCCTGCTTCGCCATATACAACGCCCGGTCGGAACGGCTCGTTATCTCCTCCGGACTGATATCTGCGTCATATTCACCAAGCCCAACACTAATAGATAGGCTCATTTGTTCCTTTTTCCACGTTATTGGCGAATGGGCCACGCTTTCAACCATCCGCTCAGCAGCGACAAGAGCATCCGATAGTGAGGTTCTCGGCAGAATAATCGCGAATTCATCTCCCCCGTAACGCGCCGCTGTGTCAACCTGCCGGATAGATAACCTTATTTTTTTGCTGATTTCCTTGATAACCCTATCGCCCGCACGGTGCCCGTGCGCATCGTTTATCATCTTCAGATTATCTATATCAATCATAATCACAGAGATTTGCCCCCCATATCGCCGAGACCGCCAAAGCTCTCTTTCTAAAATCTCGTAAAATCTCCTATGGTTTGCAAGCCCCGTCAACCCGTCGGTCATGGCCTGTCGCTCAATCTTCTCAAATAGCTTAACATTGCCGATCGACCCGCCAACCAACTGGCCAAGCAGCTCTATTAGCGCAATATCCTCATAATCGAAGTCACTGCTCTGCATCTTATCCGCAAGGTTCAGCACGCCCACAACGCGATCCTGGCAAATAAGTGGAACAATCACACAGTTTTTTGTCTTATAATTCCCGGCGAACGCGCGTTGTGATTTTCTGATTACGGGCTGTTTGTGGGTGTCTATATCCCCCACCAGTATAAGTTCCTTGCTTTTTACCGCCATAACCATAGGAGAAGGCGGATTTTGGTTGAGCGAGACTATCTTATTTATAAGAAATGGGTGATTGCACTTCTGCAAATGCAAAATGTTACTTGTATCATCCAGTATATAGAGCGAAGCAAACCTTACAGCAACCAAACTCGGAATATTCTCGATACAAGCATTTGCTATGCGTTCAATATCAAGACAGTTTATCTGCCGGGCCAAGGGAGTTACCTGCCCAAGCAGGGATGCACCACGGTCGGGATGGCTATCAGTATTCTTCGAACTTTTGCTGCTTCGGTTCATACTTTAACACCGATACAGTTCCCCTCCATTAGTAAAGTTTGAGCCCGCGCAACCGGCTCACTTACCCCTGTATCGGACATTTCAGCACTGGCATTTGGCAAAAAGCGTAATGGGAACCACAGAATGCACCCCTGGGCTGCTTGACCCCACAGCCAGCCTAAAAACCGGCTCATCTTAAGCCCGCCCCTGCGGTGTCCTTAACGCTCATTGTGTTCGCCGCCACTCCAGAAGACGCCTTCGGCACTTGGTCAGCCTCATGTTCACATCAAGGCCAGTTGTACTGCAGGATGGCGGTCTGCACACGACAATTTCGGCCGTAACGATATCCGCTAAGGAAGAACGGTCTTGAGGACACTAATCGTCGCACCTTTCCGAGGTTCGGGTTGGCCGCAGGCGGTCCGAGGAGGACGTCCCTACTAATAAATGTGCGATTTCTTGCAGAAAAACGGGAAAAACAAAAAAAATTCAAAAAAAATTCAAAAAGAGTTGACATCCGATAAAAGGTGTTTTACATTTTGCAAAAGGTAAAACACCTTAAGCAGTCGACTCTGGATGACTGCTTGCGGTAGGAAGAAAGTTGACGAGCTGAGTTACGGTCAGGAGCGTGGAATAATAGGGCGTCGAAGATTGAAACAACCATACGAGCAGGATATTCATTGCGTTTTGTCGTCAGTTCGCAGGACAGTTAGTCGAGTGGCTGCGACCGAGGGCAAGCTGATCCTTTTGGCCGTTTTTGGATTTCTCTTTGTGGTGTTTTGACGTCTTCATGTTGGATTGTTGGCGAGTTTGCCTGCGGAAGCCTTAGCAATGCGGCGAAAAATTGAGCACAACACATTGCAAATACCTGCAAAGCTTTATCAAATTGGTGAGTTGGTCCGTCACAGCCCCTTCTCGCGACAAACCATCCATAACTATACGGTAATGGGACTTATTCGTGAGGCCCAATGGACCGAGGGTGGGCATCGATTGTACGACGAGTCAGTTTTTGAAAGATTATCAAGAATTATCGAGCTTAAGAAAACAAATACTCTTTGGGAAATCAGACAGATTTTAAACAGAGGATAGGCCGTTAACGAAGCAGCGGCGTAACTGGCTTTGAGAAATAAGTAAAAAACCGACTGGTTGACTCCTTACAGAGCCGCGATTGGCTTAGAGTGGAATCAAAGACCTAACGATGTATTCGGAAAACGGAAGCATGTAAAAAGCAAGGTAAGCACGGTTTTACTTTTGCCCTGTTTGACGAGTTCAGGGAAGAGATGAAAGAGTCAGGGATGAGAAACAGATCTTCGTCTTGCACGAGACATCTTTTTGACCCTCGGTCGTTTTTATATCCCGCCAGGAACCCTGCCCGCGGAGAGCGATTCTCCAATGAAATATCAGTTGGAGAGAGGCACCTAGCCGCCCTTTCTCATGGAACAGCAGCACTGACTGTATCATCAGTCCAGAAGCTACGGTCGCAACAACATGGGGGATTTGAATGACAGGTAAGGGGAAATCCAATCTCAATAGCAAGGAGTGCACATGAGACTGCCATCATTAATAACGGATAATATCACTGAGCTACTGGTTAAGATAATCAAGTTCACGCAAAGTCGCCAAAGAATCCTTGTCCGGAATATAAAAAGTATTCGCACTCTCGGCTTTGTTCCAGAGGATTTGGCGGTGGACGAGTTTTCCGGCGTACTGAGCGATGCCGTCGCTGAACACACCCAAAGTCAACGTCTTGTGCTTTGCGATACCGAAAACATTAAGTTCGGTGCTTCCGGCAGCTTCAAGGCAAAACCGACAGTCGACCAGTACGCAAAAGAATTGCTTGAAACAAGTCGAGATGAGTACCTGGAGCTGCAAATAAACAAGCTCCTGGAAAACTCACTCAACCAGAGGATAGCAGCAGAGATGCTCAGGCGAAGACAGGGAATAATTTCAGTTTTCGAGTAACTCGCGACCATTTAAATTTGGAAAAGTTGTTAGCTGGTTCTGCTAAAGTTAGCAGCTAAACAGTCGATAAGGAGATTGGATGTGTGCTTATGTAGTTAACACAGCCAGATATGCAGGTGACGAAAAAGCAGCAGTGTTTATAGGACCTGAAGCCCGGCACTGCAATACTTAGTAGAATTTCACGGAGGAATCCTGTGAAGACCGAACAACAACTCGACATCGGCCAGATATGGGAGCAGTTCCACGAGACACGCACCGAGCAATACCGCAATCTTCTCATGGAACATTACAGATGCCTGGTAAGATATGCGGCAGAGCGGTTACACAGCAAACTGCCTGACAAGGTTGAATTGGACGACCTTATGAGCGCCGGCATTTTCGGCTTGATGGACGCGATCGACGCATTTGACCCTGCCAGAGGTGTAAAGTTTGAGACATATTGCACGCCCCGCATAAGAGGATCCATTCTCGACGAGCTGCGTAGCATGGACTGGGTGCCGCGATTAGTGCGTGCCCGAGCACACCAGCTGACAAGGGCCACACAGTCACTGGAGACACATCTTGGCCGTAAGCCTACGGAAAAAGAAACCGCTGCGGAACTGAATATGGACATGGAGGAGTTTAAGCGGCTCAAGCGCGATGCCAATGCTGTCAGTTTGGTATCATTGAATACAAAATACAGTGAAGGAGAGGGCGAAAAGGATATTCGTGAGATAGATATAATCAAGGACAAAAGGAGCGAAGACCCGATAATTGAGGCGCAAAAGCGAGACTTAAAGAATCTGTTAACCAAGGGATTAACGCGAGCCGAACGGCTCATTATTGTCCTTTACTATTATGAAGAGATGACGATGAAGGAAATTGGTGCAACACTAGATTTGTCTGAATCTCGCGTCTCACAGATGCACTCTTCCATAGTTGCACGCCTGAAGGCCCAGATGAACACCCGGAAAAAGGAATTCGCAATCTAATACCGCAGCTGGTTATCTGGTCAGTCTGAACGCTCCTTGGCCAGTAGGGCCACGCCATCCTACCATATATCGCATAAAGACTTGATTCTCTCTCCTTTGCCGCCTATACTAACGAAGGTTTTATGGAAGGAGAAATACTATGCGATTTACAAAGATGCATGGGTTGGGCAATGACTACGTTTACGTCAATTGCTTTAAGGAGAAGGTCAAGGACCCCGTGAAGCTGGCTGTGACTGTCAGCGACCGGCACTGGGGCATCGGCGCAGACGGGTTGATTTTGATAGAGCGGTCAAAAAAAGCGGACGTGCGGATGCGTATATTTAACGCCGACGGTTCACAAGCGGAGATGTGCGGCAATGGCATTCGCTGCGTAGGTAAATACACCTATGAGCATAAATTAGCCAAAGCAGGAGGAGCATTGGTCGTTCCCGGGCAACCAACTTGTCCTGCTTCACTAAAAATTGAAACCGGCAACGGTGTTTTAACCGTAGGTCTTGTAATCGACAAACATAACAAGGTCGACAAGGTATGTGTAAATATGGGACAACCTGTGTTAGCTGCAAGAGAGATACCGGTCGAACTGCCTGTCAAAGAGGTAATTGAGCAGCCGATGATGTTTCTAAGTCGCGCATTTGTTATGACGTGTGTATCGATGGGTAATCCACACGCAGTTTTCTTTCGCGACGACCTTGCATCCGTTGAACTGGAAAAGTTTGGCCCCGCAATTGAGAACCACAGCATCTTTCCGCAACGCACCAACGTCCACTTTGTCCGGGTTAATAAACCCGCGGAATTCACGATGCGAACATGGGAGCGAGGCAGCGGTGTTACGATGGCCTGCGGCACAGGTGCCTGTGCAGCCTGCGTTGCGGGTGTACTTACCGGACGGTGTGAGCGGCTTTGCACCGCGCATCTGCCGGGGGGCGATTTGGCCCTGAACTGGTGTGATGAGGATAACTGTGTTTATATGACCGGACCGGCGGTTGAGGTCTTCGAAGGTATCTGGCCGCAAGCGTGATTGCTATGTGCGAAGCTTTAGGGTCTGACAAAATTCCAGAGCTACGCCAAAACCACCGGCCTGCAAATCGGTATCTTTGGGAGAATCACAGAGGTTACAAGTTCTTAAGACCCTGGCGAGGCCCGAAATCCTGCCACCAGACTCAAGCAGCCCTACTGTCGGTGGTATGGACAAATCTATTTTTACGACGCTGCCCGGCTTAAATACACCAGCGTCGGTTTGAAAATACAAGCCGCCGGGACTTACATTCATCGTATGGCCTGTATGAAGTCGCTCTTCTCTCGATCCGACTATACAGCACGACAAGTCAAGGGTCACCGGTATCCGCTTAAACTTTCGCTTTTCAGCCCCATTCATCATTTGCCTCCTTGCTCAGAATCCACTTATTCTCAACGATTACCTCGTATAATCGTGCAAAAACCGTACCAAAACAAATAATGAACGAATACCCCATTTTTACTTTTACAAGTACCTGTCAGGCAAAAGGTTAAGCAACATCGACCACCCCAGCGAGGCAGACTCAATAGCGCAGAGTTTTACAATGTTGTGAAATAACAACACTCAAAGAGCTCTTTATGTGTCGCCAGCTGAATCTCAAGGCTGAAAAAGCTATTTATTTGCTTATTTTACAAAATGTTACGTTTCTCGCTAAACAGGGATGTTTATTAATCCGAACAAAGGACAAGTATGTTGTTTTTTTTCAACATCCATAGTTCACAATATGGAGACCGGTTTTATTTTTTGAGCCATGGTTGATTCCCGAGAGGCACAATCAAAAAGGCCAAGCAAGGCCGACGACAGATCAGCAACACATGATGAGCACCAGTTAAAATTCGGTCTGCTCGGTAAATCGATTTTCGAGTCGCTGCCGGTAGGAGTCGTTACTTTCGGTCCGGACTTGAAGATTATCGACGCCAACAGCCAGGCGGTGAGACTCATAGAGTTGGGAGAGAGAATCGACAAATCACTGGCAAAGGGTACAGACAGTCCTGGCATGACGGGCCCAAATTGGACCGAAGAGTTAAAATCAGCCCTCTCAGCAGGAAAACCTTGCAGATTCGACAATGTAATGTATACGTTGAACAGCGAAACAAGATTGCTGCGTATTGTCTGCACACCGTTGAAGAGGACTAAAACCTCAGGAAACCTTGGGGGCACCGTCATTATCGAAGATATGACCGAAAAAGTGTATATGGAAGAACAGTTAGCCAATACGGAAAGGCTCGCCGCAGTTGGTAAACTTGCCTCGAAGGTAGCCCATGAGCTAAATAACCCTATGGACGGTATACTGCGGTACATCAATCTTGCGATAAGAATTATCGAGGGGGAGAACCTGGAAAAACCCAAAGAGTACCTGACACAGTGCCGACAGGGGCTTATGAGAATGGTTCAAATAGTAAGCGAACTGCTGGAATTCTCCCGCGGCGCTCACACACCATTCGAATCGCTAAGAGTGGAGCATATTATCGAAGACGCCATAAAGGCGATGGGCCCGATTATTGAAGCTTCGAAAGTTCAGATATTACGCGACTATGCTCCCGGCATACCGCAAATACGGAGCGGCAATTTGTTTCAGGTCTTTTGTAATCTTATAAAGAACGCACTGGATGCAATGCCAGATGGCGGTAAGCTTAGCATTTCCACGCGCTTAGGGGCAGATAATACCGCCATTGTGGCGTTTCGCGATACAGGGACAGGGTTTGTGCCGGAGAATGGCGAGCTGATATTTGAGCCCTTCTTTACCACAAAAGACAAAGGCAGAGGTACAGGATTAGGATTGGCAATATCCAGGGACATCGTTGAAAGATACCACGGCCGAATAACTGCCGAAAATGCTCCCGGGGGCGGCAGTATCTTCACCGTGCATCTGCCTGTGGTGACTAAAAATCTATAAAAATCAGTAGGTGAGTATATGACCAGGACAGAACAAAAGAGTGTCCTCGTTGTCGATGACGACAGAATCATATTGGATTCACTGTGTGAATTTCTATCACTCGAAGGATTCCAGGCAAATGGCGCCGAAACATTCAAGGGCGCAGTGGCTGAACTGCAAAAACAGAACTATTGTCTGGTTATAACGGATGTTAATCTGCCGGACGGGGACGGCCTCGAATTATTAGATACCATCAGGAAAGACCATCCACAGACAGTGGCGATTGCGATAACCGGCTACGGCAGCATTGAAAGTGCAGTCAGGGCGATAAAGCTAGGCGCCCATGACTACCTTACCAAGCCGATTGTCGACGACGAGTTGCGTCTGGCGATAGAAAGGGCGATTAAACAACAGTCGCTCATGAGTGAAAATGAGAGTCTGCGTCTTCAACTCAAACAAAAATACAGTCTGGAAAACATAATCAGCCACGATTACAAGATGGCAAGGATTTTTGACCTTGTAGAAGCGGTCGCCGACAGCAAAACGACAATACTGATGACGGGACCATCGGGGACCGGAAAAAGTATGCTGGCAAGGGCAATACACCATCGTTCGAGCCAGCGCAATAAGCCATTTGTCGAGGTCAGTTGCGGGGCACTGCCCGAGACGCTGCTCGAAAGCGAACTATTCGGGCATGTCAAGGGGGCCTTTACCGGCGCTATAAGTAACAAGGAAGGCAAGTTTTTGGCGGCAGACGGCGGCACGATTTTTCTGGATGAGGTGGCCAACGCCTCGCCGGGTCTGCAGGCAAAGCTGTTGCGTGTTCTGGAAGACAGGCAGTTCGAGGCGGTCGGCAGCAACAAGACAGAAACAGTCGATACACGAATTCTACTTGCCACAAATAAAGACTTGAACGAGGAGGTAAAAGACGGGCGGTTTCGTGAAGATTTGTACTACCGGATAAATGTGGTAACGATCGGCCTGCCGGCTTTGTGCGAGCGGGTCGGCGATATCCCGCTGCTGGCAAAGCATTTTTTGAGGGTTTACTGTACGCAGCACAACAAGGAAAAACTCGGGATTACCGATGAGACGCTGGAATATTTGGAGCGATACAGCTGGCCGGGCAACGTTCGAGAGTTAGAGAATGTAATTGAGCGGGCGGTCCTGCTAAGTAAAGACAAATACATCGGCACAGACGACCTGCCAAACTGCGTCAAGCAGGACAAGGGCCGGCAGCAAAAGGGATATAAGCCGATGGGCCTGAAGGAGGCTCTTGTGGGCCCGGAAAAAAATCTTATCCGCCAGGCGCTTGAGGCAAATAACTGGAACAGGCAGGCGACCGCTAAGGCCCTTCAGATAAACCGCACGACCTTATTTAAAAAGATGAAACAGTACGGCCTATACACCGAGGCAGAGAAATTAGGACTAACCTGATAATTGATTATCTCGAACGAACCAAAACCAGTCTATGGTAAATTGAGCACACTGCCCGGGACTGGATTCGAACCAGCACCCGCCTAAGCGGACTAGCCCCTCAAGCTAGCGCGTCTGCCTATTCCGCCACCCGGGCCTTCATATTTGCTATTTACAGCTAATTATTGATTATTGACCATTAGTTGTCAATCGAGAAGTCTGGAATAGAAAAGCGGCAATTCAAATCGACTACATACCTCTTTCATCGTCCCAGAGTAGAATCTGCAGACGTGGCGAGAAGGCAAAGCCGGTGTGTTTACACATATCAGCTATCATTGGTGATTTAGCCAGGAGTTCCTCTCGTGTCTCGGCCTGGGGCATCAACATCACTTTCTCTGGGTCGACATTTCCTATTTCTTCTATTGTTTGCTGTATCTCCGGCAAATCATCCTGTGAATCCACGATAAATTTTAGCTGATATTCATAATTATCAATCAACTCACCTAAGACCGCTGTATCCAATCTCGAGTCCTCGTGAATCGCAGCAAGGGCAGGGTCGGCCGGTGTCGAGTTACTCAATTTCGGGCTGATGCTCATTAAGTCGCAGGGTATATCCGATATGAATGCAATGCCGGCAGTTTCGATAGTTATATGCTTGACGGAGGTTTTCAGATTTTGGGCAAGCTCAGGCAAGTCTGAGTTTACCATCGGCTCACCGCCGGTCATTACCACGAATTTGCAGGGCCATTGCTGAACGGTTTGGATTATCGTAGCAATACTGTAATGGGCCCCTGCTGTTTCGTCCCATCCATACTTTGTGTCGCACCACCTGCATCGTAAGGGGCATCCTGCCAACCGCACGAATACGCTGGGGACACCAGCCAGAAACCCCTCGCCCTGTAAAGAATAAAAGATTTCGCTTATTCTCATTTTACGTACTCAATAGGGTCTTTCAGGCCCGCTTCGGTAAAGCCCTTTAATCTCAATCTGCAGGCATCGCATCGGCCACAGCTTCTGCCGTATTGGTCCGGGTCGTAGCAACTGTGTGTCAGGGAGTAATCCACACCGAGTTCTACGCCCCTGAGAATAATCTGAGCTTTTGTCATATTCATAATTGGGGTATGGATGCGGTATTGGCCTTCGCCTTTGACGGCGGCAGCAGTGGCCAGGTTGGCGGTTTTTTCAAAGGCAGCCATAAACTCAGCCCGGCAGTCAGGATAGCCGCTGTAATCGGTCGTGTTCGCACCTATGAAAATATCGAATGCACCAAGCACTTCTGCCCAGGCAAGCGCGTAACTTAAAAATATCGTGTTTCGGGCGGGCACATAGGTCAGCGGTATTTGGTCCGGATCACCCAATTCAGCTCTGGACTTCGGCACTTGGATAGCCGAATCAGTCAGGGCTGAGCCGCCAAAGCCGACTAAATCAATGTCAATGCAGCGATACTCAATTATGTCCATAGACTCGGCCACTTTTTTCGCGGCCTCGATTTCGCGCCTGTGCCGCTGACCATACCTGAAGGTCAAACCAAACACTTGGAAACCTTTGCTGAGAGCAATGGCCAAAGTCGTAGCTGAATCAAGACCTCCACTTAACAGAACAACCGCCCTTTTATTCTTTTTCACCATTACACCTGGCCTTGCCAAAGTAACCGATATGTATTATATTGGTTCAGCGGGACTTTTGCGAGGCCCAACAAAATGAGTAAAAAGCCTGAGTTGGAATTGTTCGAGAACCCTCATCCCGAGCGGGACTATTGTGTGACAATCAGATGTCCTGAATTCACCAGCGTTTGTCCGCGCACTGGCCAGCCGGACTTCGGCGAGATAGTTATCGAATATTGTCCCGACAAGCTCTGCATTGAGCTAAAGAGCCTGAAGTTCTATATGCAGAGCTACCGCAACAAGGGCATTTTCTACGAAGCTCTGACAAACGACATCCTGGATGATTTGTCCGGTGCCTGTAAGCCGCGCTGGATGAAAATCACCTCGCACTTCAGGCCCCGTGGCGGGATAACTACGGACGTGGTTGCGGAATATAAGCCTAATAAATGATTAAAGATTAGGGGTAGTAAAATGACCATAGCGTTTCATTGTGACCATTGCGGCAAAAAGATAGAAGCACCTGATAGCGCCGGCGGCAAGTGGGGCAAGTGCCCTGCATGCCGTAATAAAGTATACGTTCCCGGTCTGGACTCAGATGAAGAGCTTAAGCTCGCACCGATAGATGAAAGCGCCTTAGCAGAACAGAGGCGTCTACTGGCCGAGACTCACCAAGTGGAACAAGAGATATTGAATGAAAAAGACATCCCGGAAGACTCAGCTGAGGCTGAAATTGCCCCATTAGCATCTGATGCAAGTGATAAAGAATTGACAAAAGAAATAATCCTTTATCTACGGCAAATGGCCGATGGCGACCTGGATCAGGCCGAGAGACTTTCAAATGCAATTGTACCCTACGGCAACAGAGCCTTAGAGGTTCTTGACAAAATAGCACTTAGCGAAATACCCGAACCGGAGTTGGCCGATATCCCCCCGCAAGTGCTTTCGGGCCTGATAAGAACGTTGCGCAACAAAATAAGCTGACTCAGCGCAGGAAATATTTTCAAGGCTGGCTCGAAGGTCTCAAAAAATACCCCCAATTTGCAAATCTACGGCGATTTTTCCGGTCTATAAAGATTAACAGGCCGGGCAAGGCCCTCCAATTTGGCCCAAAACAAGATTATTTCTTATATTTTATATGGAAGTTATAAAAACAACTTGGTGGAGTTTCGTACTGCAACTTGGTTGGAAGGAAATTTATCATGGCCAACGAAAGAACCGTAGCACATGTTACACATGAAGCGGTGGGGAAAATCGGCGGCATAGGTGCCGTCCTTCAAGGTTTTTTCACCTGTAATTCTTATCTTGAGGCTGTTGATCGCTCGATTCTTATCGGCCCACTGTTTACCACCGACGGCCCTGCATCAGAGCGGCTTGGTGACAACAGCGAGGTTCTTTATTCATCCGTGGACGGATTTGTGAATACAGGGTACGCCCCGGCATTCCGAAAAATCGAGGATTCATACAACGTGGGCATCGTTTATGGCAGACGCACATTCGTTGATAAGCAATCAGGTATAAAAAGCTCGCCTGAGGTACTGCTTATAGATGTGACACATACAGATAAGGTAGCCATTAACGAATTCAAGAGACGTCTGTTTGAAGAGTTTGGCATTCGCAGTGATTTGTATGAAAATCTATGGGAATATGAGCAATATGTAAGACTCGCACCTGCAGCAATTGCGGCGCTAAAGGCAATCTGTACGGTCAAGGGTTCGACAACGATAATTTCTCACGAATTCATGGGAATGCCAACAGCACTTGCGGCCATTCTCGAGCCGACCTCTGATTTTAAGACCGTCTTTTATGCTCACGAAGTAGCGACAATGCGCCGCATCGTAGAAAAACACCGCGGCCACGACACAATGTTTTATAATGTCATCAAGCGGGCCCACGAAAATAGACTCTACGTCAACGAGGTGTTCGGAGAGCAGTACTCGTACTTTAAACACGCCCTTGTAGAAGCTTCACGGTATTGTGACTCCATATGTGCGGTGGGGGATTATGTAGTTGAAGAGTTGCGGTTCCTGGCACCAGAATTTGAAGTCGTTGATATCGACATAGTTTACAACGGCGTACCGGCCTATCAGATAAGCCTTGCGGAGAAGTTGCGGTCCAAAGAGAAACTGCAGCTGTATTGTGAAAAACTGTTAGGCTATAAACCGGACTTCGTATTTACACACGTAACTAGATTAGTGCAGAGCAAAGGGCTGTGGCGCGATTTGCGCGTGCTTTACAAGGTAGAAGAAGAGTTTAGGACTCAAGGCAAAACCGCGGTATTTTTTGTACTTTCGACAGAGGCATCACAAAGGCACAGCCACGACATATATAATATGGAGGCCGCTTACAACTGGCCGGTCGCCCACCGTGAGGGGCTGCCCGACCTTTCCGGAGGTGAGGCAAATTTTTACACTGCGGTGCAGGAATTTAATGCGAGAAGCCGCAACATAAAAATTATTTTTATCAACCAGTTCGGGTTCGAACCGAACAAGTGCGGCAAAAGGATGCCGAAGGATATGGAGTTTGTGGATATCCGTAGAGGAAGCGATGTTGAATTCGGTCAAAGCATTTATGAGCCGTTCGGCATCGCCCAGCTCGAATCGCTGACCTTCGGTGGGATATGCGTGTTCAGCAGTGTGTGCGGTTGTGGTGGTTTTCTGCGGGACGCAACGAACGGAGGAAATGTCACGAACGTTATTGTCGCCGACTACACCGACCTGGAAAGCAGGGACTACGGTGATATTGAGGATTTGCTGCAGATTGATCAGCCTGTGCGCGACCATATAGAAGAGGCTGTCAGCCGGAAGGTCGCGATGCAGATATGCTCCCGGTTGCCCAAAAGCGAATCCGAAACGGAAAGTATGATTCAAACCGGCTATTCGCTGGCAAAAGACATGAGCTGGGACATAGTTGTAAAAAACTACCTATTGGGCAGTTTGCAAAATGCCCAGCGCAAACGGCACGCCGACAGCGTTACCACCAAGGTATAAACGCCAAGCAAAGCAGTCCCAATTCTGCAATCACGCAAAGATTCAGTTCCTGACTTTTTACGGATCTTAGTGTCGGGCGATAAACGCGTTTGGGTCCTCCCGGTGCAAGACAGTTATTTCCTTGACCAGCCTCACGTTGATTATTAAACTGCATAGCTGTGGACGACCCCAAGAGAAAACCAATAATAGGAATTTTGGGTGGTCTGGGCTCGGGCAAAAGCACCGTTGCCGCTGAGTTTGGTAAATTAGGCTGCGCAATAATCGATGCCGATAAAATAGCCCATGAACTTCTCGATGAGCCTAGTTTACGAGAACGAGTAGTCACCTCTTTCGGCCAAGTCATCCTGGACTCGGCGGGGAAAATTGACCACGGGAAATTAGCTGATATTGCTTTTGCCGACGCCGAGAAGCTATCAGCACTTAACAAGATCATCCATCCTCCCGTCCTCCAGCGGGCTGAGGAGCTTATAAAGCAATATAATGGTCAAAATCAGGTCAAGGCCATTGTTCTGGATATGCCGCTTCTGGTGGAAGTCGGGTGGTCTAAGCGGTGCAACAAGCTGATTTTCGTGGACTGTGAACCGCAATTAAGGGTGGAAAGGGCCAAAAAAATCGGGGTACTTGACGAAAATCAGCATAAAATTCGAGAAAATTTTCAGATTTCTCTGGACAAAAAGGTTGCCCTCGCCGACAATATCATTGACAACAATTCTGGCTTCTCGGCCTTGGCTGAGCAAGTTGCCAAGGCTTTCTCATATATTACGGATAATGGGTAAGCGGGGTTTCCCATAAAAAAACGCTTGCAGAGTAATACGCATTTTGATATATTAACTTTAATTCTGTTCAAAATTCAAATCCTATTGAATTCCTACGGGAAGGTTTTTCAGGTAAATCACAGAAGTCTCACAAGACGCAAAAGGAGTAATTATGGCTAAATCCGCAAAAAAGCGCAAAAAGAAGAAAAAGAAGACCCCAGCTGAGGGGCAAACCCCACCCGGACAGGCAAGTGGCGAGGATTCAGAACAGCAGGAGTCCGGGACGGCCACGGCCGTTGCCGAGGAAGAAGCCCGGAAAGCCAAAAAGGCCGAAGAAGAATCCACACATGCCAAGTACGAGCGGATTAAAAAAGGCAACCTGTATTTAAAGGATTTGCAGAAGCTCAGCGTAGCAGAGTTGCACGACATGGCCAAGAAAGACAACATCCAGGAATACAGCGCCCTTAAGAAGCAGGATTTAATCTTCAGGATTCTCAAGGAGCGTATCCGCCAAAACGGTTTGATGTACGGCGAAGGCGTTCTTGAAGTGCTGCCGGACGGTTATGGATTCTTGCGGAATCCGGATTATAACTACCTGTCGTCACCGGATGATATTTATGTCTCACCTTCCCAAATCAGGCGCTTCGGTCTGCGGACCGGAAACCTTGTGTCAGGGCAAATCAGGCCCCCGAAAGATTCAGAAAAGTACTTCGCCCTTCTGCGTGTCGAAGCCATTAACCATGAAGACCCGGATATGCTCGCGGAAAAGGTGGTATTCAGTGACCTGACACCGCTACATCCGGAGGAGCGCCTCATATTGGAGACGGCACCAGAGGAATTAAATATGCGCATAATTGACTTGATAACACCGGTGGGCAAAGGCCAGCGCGGTCTTATCGTCGCTCCGCCGCGAACGGGCAAGACAATTCTGCTACAAAAGATAGCCAATGCCATCAGCACAAATTATCCTGAGGTGAGACTGATAGTGCTTCTTATTGATGAGCGGCCAGAAGAAGTTACAGAAATGGAGAGAAAAACCGCCGATGACGTTGAGGTGATAAGCTCGACCTTCGACGAGCCTGCGGCCCGTCACTGCCAAGTAGCCGAGGTCGTGATAGAAAAGGCGAGACGGCTGGTCGAGTACGGTGAAGATGTTGTTATTCTCTTGGACTCGATAACGCGTCTTGCACGCGCCTACAATACCGAGCAGCCGCACTCGGGTAAAATCCTGACGGGTGGCGTCGATTCCGGGGCAATGCAGAATCCAAAGAAATTTTTCGGGGCAGCAAGAAATGTCGAACACGGCGGCTCACTGACTATCTTCGCAACTGCATTGATTGACACCGGCTCAAAAATGGACGAGGTGATTTTCGAGGAGTTTAAGGCGACCGGTAATATGGAGCTGCACCTTGACAGGCGGCTGGTCGACAGAAGGACCTGGCCTGCTATAGACATCAGCCGAAGCGGTACCAGAAGGGAAGAATTGCTGCTTGACGCAAAGGAACTTCAGCTTGTATATCGGCTGCGACGGGTGCTTAGCGAACTGATGCCAATTGAGGCGATCGAGCTACTTAAAAACAGGCTTATGAAATGCCGGAGCAATGCAGAGTTTCTTATGACGATGAACCTCGATTAGGTCGCCGGTTTTGTAGGGGCCGGGTCAGAGTCGCGTAAGGTGTGTGGGGGCGGTGGTTTATATCACTTCGGATTTTTCCCGCGGTTAAGCATTTCTTATGTTTCAATTGGCAGGGCTAATTGAGGATTCGCCCTTAGCATGCGCTCGGCGTTACGTTGGGTAAGATTTTGGGGGTGAAAATCAATCAAAAACGCAGGTTTTTGGAGGGTAGTTGTGTCAATCAAAGGTGCGGGGGGTGGAAAGAGAAAATGGGGATTGTTGAAATTTTTTATCATAGGCTCTAGCGCTTGGAGAGATGTGACATTCAAATGTTCAAAAGTGGATTCCTGCTTCCGCAGGAATGACAAAAAGCAGAGTGGGCCCCAGATCGGAGTCTGGGGTCTGCGCTACGCTTCAAGGATCTTCGCTTCGCTACGAGAAGGAAATTCGTAACGATCGCGCGGGTTGGGATAATAGGTTGGAGAGGAGGCGTAAAATGAATGGCGGTTTTTGGGTAGAAAAAAGGGGGCGAGGTTGGTTATTGGGCCAGAAATGGGGTTTTGTAAGGTAAAGGTAAGGAAACGTTCGACAAAGTGTTTCAAAGTGTGAAAATTTAGGAAAAATTTATCGTTAAAATGGGGGGTTTGAAGGGGCAAAGGACTGGCGGGGCGGGGGCCAGGGCGCAATATACACTATTTAAACTAGTGTATATCTTGGAGGAAAACTGCGCGTTTTGTCAAATTCGTTGTCGATTTGCGCGAGATTTTGAGCGGAGTTTTGAGTGGTCCTCTTGGGCATCTGCCGGGTTACGGGCAGCGTGCGCGTTGAGGTAATGTTGGGGGGTGTTACTGGCAGTCTTGCTTCATGGCGTTCATCCAATGGCCGGGCGCGTTCCAGGACTGTGGAAGCGGGAAGCCGAGGTCGTAGTCCCGCGACCACTTAAATTTCCACAGGCACTTAAGAGGAATCTTTCTGACACTCAAATCGAGGAAGGCGCCGTTTATTGTCTTGTTGTGCCGGTTGAGGCAGAATCGCCTCATGTCATTAAAATTTTCTTCTATTATCTGTCCGTCGTATACCGGTGGTTCGTCTTTGTGGGTTGGTCCGCCGCCGAGCCACCAGCAGTCAAGGAACATCGGTATCTTCGATGCGTCTCTGACATTGATGGTCCGCCAGTTAAATTCGGTGGGAGAGTCCCAGAGGATTTCGATATCCTCGGGAGGGTTATAGAGCCACTCGTTTATTCCGTAGCTGCCATAGTCTCCTTCTGAGGTTCCGTCCCAATCGAGCCAGCCTCCGCTGTAATCGATTCTTCCCCATGCAGCGAACGTTCCTCTTGCGCCATCGGTCCAAGTTTTAGTGGCTGTGGGGCAGCATCGGATTTTTTCGTCTTTGTAGTAGGAGCGGACAGAATCGGGCCAGAGGCAGAGGTAGCCGGGCTTGTGGCCCTCGCAGAAATAGCCTTCGAAATCTTCGGTGTACATAGAAAAGATGAGGGCCCACTGCTTGAGGTTGGACTGACAGAGGACGTCCTTTGCCTGGTTTCTTACGCGCGCGAGGGCGGGCATAAGTACGGACATTAGCAGGGCAATGATGGCTATTACGACAAGGAGCTCGACTAATGTGAAGCCTGCTTTTCTGCTCGCAATGGAGGTTTTTTGTTCCATCGGGCTATCCGTGTTTTGGTTATTATGTTCGTTACCAATACCAAGATGCGGATCAGCGGTGTAGTGTTCCGTTGATTTTCATTTTTTTTGCTGCTTTCTGGTGAGGCATTATAGCGTAAATGCGGTTTTTTCGCAAGGAATATCAGAGGGCGGGACGAAAAAGTTTGGATAAATCCGGCAATTGAGGGGGGGGATTTGTAAGTGCTTATATAAGAGTAACTTAAGTGTTTTGAACAGCGAGGCCAAAAGGCATACAATCGCGGAAATTTTCTCTTGACATAAACTCCGTCAACTGTTATAAATCAGAATGGAAGAAGTCTCTTGTTTTGGCTTGTGAGGGCCAAAAAACATGTTAACATTTTAATTTTTTTAGGAGGAGTATCATGTCTAAAAGAACGCATATTTTAATTTCGATTTTTTTTGTGTTTGGTCTGGTCGGCAGCGCGGCAGCTTATGACGAAATTTATTGGGATGATGGCGACCCGTGCGACCACCTCTGGAGCAGTCCAGAGAACTGGGACCCCTGTGGGTATCCTTCCTCTACGGACCCGTGCACTGACGACGGTGACATTGTCCACGTGGAATCAGGGTTTGGTCTGGGAAACAGCCCGATTATCGATGATGGCGTGATTGAAGGGGACCCGAATACCGGTAGTTTTGTTCTCGCCGTAATAGTAGGTGCCTGGGAACCGGGGGATGCCTACCTGACTATGACCGGCGGATACTTACGCATAGACGACGGATGGGATGCATTTATGTTAGGCCTATGTGAGAGTATACCTTGCAGCGGGACGCTTAATATGAGCGGCGGATTGATTGATGTTTATGGCGCGGACCTGTTCGTTGGGGACAAAGGCATTGGCTACCTCAATATGACCGACCCCTGCGATACGGGCGGCGGCATAATTGATACCAATGGGGGGCAGCTGGCTCTGCCGGGTACGAGTGCCTGGTTTAAGGACAGCGGCACGGGTGAAGGTCACATAGACCTCCAAGCGGGTACTATTATCTGCGGCAGTATCTTTATGCAGGCGCCAAGCACCATAGATATCAACGAGGGTACGCTGATAATAGAAGGCGATGCGAGTGTTGTTGTCACGGGGTATGTGGAGAGCGGCTGGATTACGGGCAGGGGCAGCGGCGACCCGCGGAATGTTTCGGTGGTATATGACGATGTGAACGACATTACTATCCTAACATATGACCCGTCGCCTGACGTTACACTTCCGTGGAGGCCGAGGCCGCTTCCCGGGTCAACAGATATCAACTGGCTGCTGACATTGAGCTGGAATGAAGGGATCTATGCAGACACGCACAGTGTGTACTTCGGCAGCAGCATAAGTGACGTAAATGAAAGCGCGACTCCCGTGAGCCCGAACCAGCCGGGGACGACCTACGATATTACCAGTCATCTTGAGTTCGGCGCGACTTACTATTGGCGAATCGACGAGGTGAATGACGCGTGCGCGCCATACGTGTGGCCGGGGCCGGTCTGGAACTTTACGGTAGGCGACTCCGTCAGAGTGGACGATTTTGACTCATACCCCGACCATCCAGACCTAAAGGCTGTATGGCATGATTGGTCTACTGGCGGCTACCGCGCAGATGTTTACGTTGCGAAAGGCGCACTCGACGCAAATTTGGTCCGCGATGGTAACTCGATGGAGTATAACTACGACAATGATGTTGGTGGAGGCGGGACCAAAAACAGATACTCTGAGGCATGGGCGAATACTGCTGATTTGGAGCTTGGGTCGAACTGGGCTGCCAGTGATGCCCGGGCACTGGTGCTGTACTTCTATGGCCAGGCGGGTAATGCTGCTGACCCTGTTAAAGACCGGATGTGGGTGGTTCTGAGTGATGACACCAACGAAGGTATGGTGAAATACGCCGGCGATATGAACGACATCAAGAAGGAACAGTGGCAGGAGTGGAATATTGACCTGCAAGACCCATGTCTCAGTGCCGTGGACAACAATAATATCACGAAGGTCTACATCGGCTTTGGTGTCAGAGCAGGCACCGGGTCAGGGCAGGATGGTGGTACAGGTACGGTGTATTTCGATGACATCCGGGTGCATCCTGTAAGGTGTGTTGATGCGTATGGACCTGATGGCGATACCACGGGTGATTGTACGGTTGACTATATGGATGTGAACGCGGTGACGACTGACTGGCTTTTGAGTGATTACAATATTGTGGCGACAGCACCGGCGGCGCCTGTGGGCTGGTGGAAGCTTGATGAAGGTACGGGTGCTACCATCGCGTATGACAGCGCCGGCACTAATAACGGTACCTATGACGGGCCGTTCGGTGGCCCCCCGGACTGGGTGGACGATCCATGCCACGGCAATGTTCCTGATTTTGATGGGGTGAGCTATGTGGATATACCGGGCGCGGCGTTTACGGATGTCAACGATGAGCTGACGATTACCTTGTGGCAGTATGGCACGATGACGCCGGCGGAGGTAGCCCACGTGATGCTGCAGGCTCGCGATGCGTGTGACCCGTACGATTTGACAGTAAAGTGCGAATTGTGGCAGCCATCTGCGACGGGCTGTGAGGTGTATTTCGATGCGGGTCTTGGCGGCGAAGATGGCGCGGACAGCGTTACCGGGTTGGCCAGTCCCTCGGATTACCAGGGCCAGTGGAACCACTATGCGTATACGAAAAAAGCCAGTACCGGCGAGATGAGGATATATCTTAACGGCGTATTGTTCGCGGACGAAGGCGAGGACACCCTGACCTCACCGGTCAAGGGAAGCGACATTAGTTCGTTTAAGCTCGCCTCGGATGCCAATGACTCCGGCACCAGGAGGTATGACGGGTACCTGAGCGATGTCCGGCTTTACAACAAGACCCTTTCTTACGGTGAGGTCCGTTACGTGGCTGGTCAGATGGATGATTTGCCTATACCTCTGCCGAGGCCGGAGGTTGACCTTTATCTGGACGGCGACGTTAATCTGAAGGACTACGGTGTGCTGGCGGATGACTGGCTTGTGGAGATATTGTGGCCGTAGCCGCAGTTGAGGCCGTGCGGCGTTAAGCTGCGCGTAGGAAATGGGTTAGCACCTCGTAAGATGAAGACGATGGGCTGACTGACAGTGCATACGAATTCGGGGCCTATGCCAAGTTGGTTTGGTATAGGCCCTGTTTGTTTTTATGAGCGGAGATTTTTTAGGTTAGAGTGCTGGATTTTGCGCCGAGTCAGTACCAGGCAGCCAGCCAGAGCCAGTCGGCGACAAATTCCCGGAGGTCTTCAGAATCAATTAGGCCGTCTTCAAAGAGGTCGCAGAGGACGTACCAGTTGGCTTGGCCGGTTTCGCTGCGCCAAGAGTTTGAGAAAATGGCGTAGTCGTCCATATTAATCAGGCCATTTCTGTTGAAGTCGGCCTGCTTTTGGCTGAGCTCATCGGCGCCTATATCGGTTCGGCCGGACATTTCTCGGGGCTCAGCGTCGATATCCGTCTGGGAGGTGTAGTCGAGCGATGGATCGGCGGCGTCTATGCAGGGCGAGTCGAAACGGATGTGAAAGTCCTGGTTGGGTGCGTCGACGAATTTGGGGTCGGGAGTGATGGAGTTAGCGTCGTGGCCGGAGGCGGTTTTGTAGGCACTGAAGCTTGAGTAGGTTGTATTGTTCCAGTTCCACTGCGCGCCGGAGCCGTAGTAGAGGTTGTAGTTGAAAGTATTGTTTGAGCAGGAGGTGTTTTCGTTGCGGATAAAGAATCTGGCGGGGCCTGCGGAGAAGATATTGTTTTTAAAGATGTTGTCGGAACAGTGGTACTGCATGACGATTTCGCCGCCCCAGCCACAATCATCGGTGTCGTTGTTGTAGAGGGTGTTATTTACGATGTTGCAATCTCTGGCCCATCCTTTGTTGCTGGCGTATCCGCCGATGAAGATGCCGCCGGAATGGCTGTCGCGGATGATGTTGTTTCTGACGATGACGTTGCTGGTGCCTTTGTCCTTGTGCTCGCTTGCGATTTCGACGCCGATGTTGCAATGGTGAACGATGTTTTTCTCAATGGTGATTCTTTTTCCGCCGTCAACATAAATGCCATCCGCGCAACGTTCACCACCATAGGCAGGGTTCGGCAAGGAGTCGATGTTGTAGACGGTATTGCCTACGCAGATTCCGTCTCTTGTCTGGTCGAGACAGGGGTCGCTGCATGTTCCTTCGTGGCCGATGAAGTCGATTCCGATATTGTCGTTGTCATGGACGATGTTGTTTTCGACGATGAAGTTTTCGACGTTGCCGTTGAGGACCATAGATTCGCTCCATCCCAAGATACAGTTTCTGACTTCGTTGCCTTTGATGACGAGGTTGTTGATTGAAGAGGCGGAGCTGTAGCCGTAGGTTGCTATGCCGTGAGCGTTTCCGCCGGTTGCGGTGTTTTCGATGTGGTGGACGAGGTTGTTGTGCAGCTCGATGTGGTGCGAAGTTCCAAGGAGCCAGATTCCGGCGGGGGTGGTGCTTTTGTTTGTTGTTGTGAGGTTTCGTAGTTCCAGGCCGGAGACAATTATGTGGTGCTTATCCTCGATTTTTATCAGGCCGGGGTCGGAGCCGCCGAGGCCATTGCCGTCGATGACGGGAGTTCCGCCATCGTAGTTTTGGAGGGTGATGTATCCTCCGGCGGCTGAGCCGGAATTATTAAAGTTTACGAGTTCGTTATAGACGCCGCCCATTACGTAGATAGTGTCGCCGGGGCCGACGCTGTCGGTGGCGTGCTGGATAGTAAGCCAGGGTGACGACAGGCTTCCATCGTTGGCATCGCTGCCAGTGGTTGAGACGTAGTAAGTACCAGCGAGTAAGGGTATTGGTGGCATTACGAAAAATGCGGCGGCTAATACAAAGAAAATGTGTTTTTTCATTTTCGGGCCTCCTCCTTCAAGAACAATACATGGGCATCCTTTCCATTGGCGAATATGTTTATTCTACCAATTGGAGAGTCAGCAATCAAGTTGTTTTCTGTTTTGTGAACCAGAAATCGGCCAGGCGGAAGGCGGCCATTCGGCGGGAGGAGAATATGAGGTGCTTGGCGGTTTCTGGCCGGGCGGGCCACTTTGTACTGTTGAGTTTCATCACTACGCGAGGTTCGCGGAATACTGGCTTTCCAGCGGGTGCGATGCCGGCAATGACTGGTGCGGGGGAGCGGACCTGGATGAGCTGGGCGATGTTGACGGGGTTGACCTGGGGCTGTTCGTTCAGGAATGGCTTTACTGGTGCCCGTATGACTGGCCGTTGAAGTAAAATTGGGGTTGCAGGTGATATTGGCCCCAGTTAGATAGACCCCTATTAGAGTCACATGGACTCTACGCAATGGGGCAAGCGGGCGCGTAGTGGGTGTTTGGGGTTTACATTTTTGGGGGTTTTTATTAAGATATGGTTTCGGCGGCATGAAAAGCTACCGGAATTTTTTATGGGCATTTAATCGGGTAATTTATGGCGGAACAGCTTTCCAAGGTATATGAGCCGACGGCGACGGAAGCGTTAGCGGATGAGATATGGAATTCGCGGCCGTATTTTCACCCGGAGGCGCCGGACGCGAAGAAAGGGCGGAAGCCGTACGCGATTGTGATACCGCCACCGAACGTTACCGCCCCACTGCACCTGGGCCATGCGCTGAATAATACGCTGCAGGATGTGTTGATTCGGTACCGGCGGATGCAGGATTACAATACGCTGTGGATGCCGGGGACGGACCACGCAGGCATCGCGACGCAGACGGTTGTGGAGAAGCGAATCCTGTCGGAGGAGGGCAAGCGGCGGACGGACTTCGAGCGGGAGGAATTTGTGGGGCGGGTGCAGGCCTGGAAGGACGAATACGAGGCGAAAATCATCGAGCAGTTGAAGGCGATGGGCTGCTCGTGTGACTGGGAGCGGACGCGGTTTACGATGGACCCGGTTTGCGCGAGGGCGGTCCGAGCTACGTTCTTTAAGCTGTTCAAGGACGGGCTGATATATCGGGGCAAAAGACTGGTCAACTGGGACCCGGCGACGCAGACGGTACTGGCAGACGACGAGGTGGAGCACGAGACGGTTGAGGGGCATTTCTGGTACCTGCGGTATCCGCTTGTCGAGGCGGTTGAGATTGGGGGTGAGCGGGTCGAGCATGTTACTGTGGCAACGACGCGGCCGGAGACAATGTTGGGTGATACGGCGGTTGCGATGAATCCGGCGGACAAGCGGGCGAAGGAACTGCTTGGTAAAGAGGTGCGGCTGCCAATCGTGGGGCGGATAATACCTATAATTGCGGATGAGCACGTTGTGCTGCCCGACGCCGACAGTGAGGATGAGAAGGCGAAGTACTCGACGGGCTTTTTGAAGGTGACGCCAGCGCATGACCCGGATGACTGGGAGATAGGGCAGAGGCATAATCTGGCAATTGTCAATGTGATGGGGCCGGACGGGTCAATCAGTGATAAATACGGGTGGACGGACTGGGAGGAGATTAAGAACCCGGATGTGGAAAATCTGATTGGGATGGACCGGTTCGAGGCGAGGGAGGCGGTGGTGGAATGGTTCCGGCAGGAAAAGCTCTTAGAGGATGTCCGGCCTTATGCCCATGAGGTCGGGCACAGCTATCGGAGTCATGTACCGATTGAGCCGTATCTTTCGGACCAGTGGTATATAGCGGTCAAGGAGCCTATTGAACATTTGGCGGAGAAGTTCGGGGAGGGGCTGATAGAGGGGACGGATGTGCCGGTGAATTCGTTGGCGGGGCTGGCTCTGAAGCCGCTGTTAGACGGTCGGCTGAGGTTTATACCGGAACGGTACGGCAAGACCTATCAGAGCTGGTTAGAAAACCTGCGGGACTGGCCAATAAGCAGGCAGCTCTGGTGGGGACATCGAATACCCGTGTGGAGAGTAAAAACCGATTTCGATTGGGCGTCAACTGATGGTACAAACTATAAAGAAGAGCTCACAAAGCATATCAACGAATTCAAAAATGCTATAAATACCTTTATTAAAAAAGCGGATCCAGAATGCGAAACTGCGATAATCCAACCACAAGATAAGGATTGTTTTTATTTATGTGTATCAACAGAAAAAGGGAACGAAGCACTCCAATCATTGAATGAATTTATCGAAAGCTGGAAACTTAAAAGTGACCAATCAAAAGATGACAACCGTGTTGACCTTACATCAGATTCTAAAATAAACCAATTACAAAAAGAAGCATTTCAACTATTTCATCTCGTTCTAGAAATCGAACGGGATGAGGATGTTTTGGATACGTGGTTTAGCTCGGCGTTGTGGCCGTTTAGTACGATGGGCTGGCCGGATGAGACGGCGGAGCTGAAAACATTCTATCCGGGCAATGTTCTTTGTACCGCACGCGAAATTATAACCTTATGGGTTTCGCGTATGTTGATAATGGGGCAGTACTGCGTCGGGGACATTCCATTTAGTGATGTATATATTCACGCGATGATACAGGACGGGGAGGGGCGGAAGATGTCGAAGAGCCTCGGCAACGGGATTGACCCGCTGGTGGCGATTAACAGTCACGGCGCCGACGCGATGCGGTTTACGTTGGCGAGTATGACGACGGACACGCAGGACATTCGGATGCCGGTGGAGAAGATGAAGCTGCCGGACGGGCGGGTGGAAAATACATCACCGAAGTTCGATATAGGGCGGAATTTCTGCAATAAGCTGTGGAACGCCTCGCGTTTTGCGTTGATGAATCTTGAAGGTATCGAGGTTAACAAGTTTGATAAAGATAAAATGACAATCACCGACCGATGGATTCTTTCACGGCTGGCGAAGACAATTTCTGAGACAGAACGGTCTCTAGATGAGTTCAAGTACAGTGAGCCGTTATCGCAGCTGTACAGATTTTTCTGGAATGATTTCTGCGACTGGTATCTTGAGTGGGTGAAAGCGAGGATGCAGGACGAGGAGCAGAAGGCGACCGCGCAGAATGTTTTGGCATTTGTGCTGGACCAGACGCTGCGTCTGCTGCATCCTTTTGTACCGTTTATCACAGAAGGGATATTCCAGAAGCTAAACGAGATTGCACCGGTCAGAGGACTTGGAGGCGTTGCGGCGGCGGAAGAAGCGGAGGCACTGGTAGCGGCGAAATGGCCGAAGAAGCTGGATTCGCTGGCGGACGAAGAGGCTGAAAGAGAAATTTCAATTATCCAAGACGCAATCCGGACCATCAGAGATATCAGAAGCCAATATAACAAGGCACCAAAGGAGGTTATAGAGGTTTCCGCTAAGGCATCGGAGGGGATGGTCGAGATTCTAAACGAAAACGGCGGACTTATCGAGCAGTTGGCCGGTGTAAAAGGGTTTAGTGCAGGGACAGCAATCGTAAAGCCAGCGAACGCGGCGGTAGCGGTATTAGGGGACGCGACGGAAGTTTACGTTCACGATATGATTGACCCCGCAGCGGAGCGAAGCCGTTTAGAGAAGCAAAGGCAGGAAGTAGAAAAGGCGAAAAAGGCGGTGGCGGCGAAGCTCGGGAATGAAAATTTCGTTGCCAAGGCTAAACCACAAGTGGTAGCCCAAGCCAAGGAGAAGCTGGCGCAGCTTGTGGAACAGTCAGAAACGATAGAAAGGCACATCTCTGAATTAGACAGATGAATTAACAAAGGCGGTCTTGAAAATGGACGTAGAAGTAGAATTGTCGCGCATAATTATTAACGAAACATCCGACCAACAGATAATTGTCTTAAAAGAACGGAAGGGCAAGCGGAGCTTTCCGATTGTTATCGGGATAGTTGAAATTTTTGCGATAGACCGGCTGTTAAAAGGTATCAAGCCGCTCCGCCCAATGACGCATGATTTGTTAGACAGCGTAATCGAAAACCTTGGCGCGAAAGTCGAGAAGATAGTCATAAATGACCTGCGCAACCATACTTTTTACGCAAAAATAACGCTCAATACAGACGGGCGAACGATTGAAGTAGACTCGCGTCCGTCGGATGCGATTGCGCTGGGGACAGCATCGAAGGCTCCCATTTATGTCTCCGAACACGTTTTTAAGGAGACTTCTGGGTAATAAGCATTGAGATAATGAGCAGGGCGACGGCAATACAAAGCATACTGTCGGCGACATTAAAGGCGGGCCAATGTCGGCCGGGCCAGTAGACGATGTCGATGAAATCTCGGACCAGGCCATCGTTAAATATTCTGTCGTAGAGATTGCCCAAAACACCGGCAGTAAACAGCCCAAGAGCAACATGCATCAATTTGTGCTTAACTGAGCCGAAAAGGAAAACGGCCAAGACCATTATCAGGGCGACAACGGAAACGGCCGCCAGCCAGTGAGGCTTTCCGCGGAAAAGTCCAAAAGCGGCGCCATCGTTTAACGCCATTACCAATCGCAGAAAGCCATCTATAACCGGGAAGCTGGCACGGCCCTGCCGGTGTAACCAATCGAATACCGCTGCTTTACTCCACAAATCCAGCGCCAGGCCACCGGCCACCAAAGGCCAGAAAATAAGGTGTGCCGTCAAACTTGGCAGTTCGGCACGTAATACGTGAAGTCTGAGGTGTGAAGCGTAACGGGATACGATGGTTGAACCTGAGTCGGGGCTGTTTTCTTTTGTCCTTGACTGTATCATAATGGGGTTAAGCGTATCCGGTATAGCTATCCGCTACTTACTTTGCTCAGAGTACTTGCGTATGAGTCTGAGCAGCCTTTCACGGCGCGGCTGGTCGGGCTTGATATCCAAAGACAAGTGCCATTGCTCAACGGCTTTGGCCTTTAGCACCTGGTCTTCATCGCTAAGGGCCTTTAACATGTAAGCGACCCCCAGACCTCTGCGGGCCTCCCAGTTTTTATCATCTATCTCAAGGGCGCGGCCATAGCTTTCAATTGATTTGTCCACCTGCTCAAGGCGCAGATAACAATATCCAAGATGTTGATGGGCAGTACCGCTGTCGGGCTGGCTTTGCAGCACTGAGGTCAGCAGCTCTTTTGCGGGGTCGTTGCGGTTGGTTCTTAGATATGCAACGGCGAGAGAAAGCATAATGTCAGGGTCGTTACTATCTATTTCCATCGCTCGTTTATAGAAGCGAACAGCCTGCTGGTAGTCTTTTTGGGATTCATAAATATCACCAATCAACTTCTGGACTTCTCCTATGTTGGGGTCGATTTGTTCGGCCCGCTCACTATAGGCCAAGGCGCTTTTGTAGTCCTCGATTTGATAGTAGCTTTTGGCGGCATTGATATGGGCTTCGAGGTGGTCCGGCCTGAGCTCGCAGGCTTTGACATAAGCCTGTACGGCGTGTGCGAATTTTTCCATAATCTGGTAAACCCGGCCGAGATTGAAATAGTCGGTAAAAGACCAAGGGTTTAACCTTGCGGCATTTTCATAGGAGGCGGCACTTTTTTCGTAATCCTTTATTTCCCGGTAAATCTCACCGAGCAGGGAATACGCCAGTGAGAAATGTTTGTTTAACTGTACTGCTTCGTTGAGCTTTTCGACGGCCATTTCACTTTCGTCAAGCTCTCTTAGCATCACAGCGTCGACATATAAATCGACGGCCTCGTTCTCGCGGCTACAACCGGCAGAAAGCAACAGCATAAGAGCGTTTATGCATATGCAGAGGGACTTGATTAAAAAGCGAGCGTCTGCGCTATTGGACATGTATGTTTTCCTTTCGGGCACAGGATAACATTGTGGTCATCATGTCAAGACATATATAAATAACTTTCAATTGGCAGGTTATTATACCACAGCGACTATAGCTGTCAAAAACTTTTAGCGGTACAGATAGTTTTGTTTTTTGGCGTTTTTTCTAAATGTTTGACATATTTGGCAGGGGTTTATAACATACCTGTTTATCCGGTAATTGTTCGAAGATATGGACGAGGCGTATCACGTCTCTGTTGTTTTGTTTGAAGGGTCTGGCCTTTATGGGAAAAACAGTCTTGGAAAACAAGCCATTCGCGCTAATCATCCGTGACGGGTGGGGTTATAACCCAAATCCCGCCGAGGACAAATATAATGCCATCAAGTGCGGCAACACCCCTGTGGACGATATGCTAATGGCCGAGTATCCCAACTGCCTTATCCACACGAGCGGTGAAGATGTAGGCCTGCCGGAAGGAACGATGGGAAACAGTGAGGTAGGACACCAAAATATCGGGGCGGGCAGAATCGTACCGCAAGAATCGGTAAGACTCAGCAGGGCCATTCGCGATGGTTCTTTCTTCGAGAACAAGGAATTTTTGAATTTAATCGAATTTATAAAAAAGAACAACGGCAGAATGCATGTCATGGGTCTGTGCAGCGATATCGGCGTGCATTCGCTTCTGGACCATGTGTATGGTCTGCTTGAGCTTGCAAAAAGGAACAATATAAAAGATGTTTTTATCCACGCATTTATGGACGGACGGGATTCACCACCGGACAGCGGAGCAGGATATATAGCGGAGATTAAAAAGAAGGCCGGGGAAACAGGTGTAGGCCAAATTGCGACGGTGATGGGCAGATTCTATGCTATGGACCGCGACAGCCGATGGGAGCGCGTTCAAAGGGCCTACGAATGTATGGTATTAGGCAAAGGCCTTAAAGCAGGCAGTGCGGCAGAGGCAGTGGCCAAGAGCTACGAGAAAGAAGTAACAGACGAATTTATTGAGCCGACCTGCATAGTAAATAACGAGAGCGAACCGGTGGCCACTATTAAAGACGGCGACGGTGTAATATTCTTTAACTTCCGTGGTGACAGGCCCCGCGAGATTACACGGGCGTTTGTTGAGGGGGAGTTTAAGGATTTTGTGCGAACGACCAAGCCGAATATATACTATGTCTGTATGACCGAGTACGATGCCACGATACCTGCCCCAGTGGCCTTTCCAAAGCCGCCAAAGATGAAAAATATCTTAGGCGCTTACTGGGGCTCTCTGGGCCTGAAACAATTCCGGTGTGCTGAGACAGAGAAATATGCTCATGTTACTTTTTTCTTCAATGACTATACGGAAAAGCCGTTCAGCGGCGAGGACAGGCAAATCGTGCCGTCACCGCGAGTTCGAACATATGATTTGAAACCTGAGATGAGCGCTTATGAGGTTTGCGACATTGTACTGGAGCGACTGGATTCGAACAAATATGACGCGATAGTGGTGAATTTTGCCAATCCTGATATGGTTGGTCACACGGGCGTATTAGCTGCGGCAATCAGAGCAGCGGAGGCGGTGGACGAATGTGTCGGCAGAATCCTGGACAAAGTTAAAAGTATGGGTGGGTCGGCGTTAATTACAGCCGACCACGGCAACTTCGAAAAAATGATAGATGGAAACCCGGACAAGCCGCATACGGCCCACACAATTGGTGATGTGCCACTGATTGTATTCGATGAGCGATACAAAAACAGCAAACTACGGCAAGGCGGGCGATTGGCGGACGTAGGGCCCACTTTGCTGGCAATGATGGGACTGCCGCAACCTGCGGAAATGACCGGCCAGAGCCTGCTCGAAAGCTGATTTAAACATAGGCTGTTTTGTTAAGAGGAGTGGGGCAAACCAATGGGCCAAATAGTCACACTTGACCAAAATATGATAAATATGATAGCGGCCGGGGAGGTAATCGAACGGCCCGCCAGTGTGGTCAAGGAACTTGTTGAAAACAGCATCGACGCTTGTGCGACAAAAATAACGGTATCCATAGAAGATGGAGGGCGGAAATTAATATCGGTCGCCGATAACGGCTGTGGGATGGACGGTGAAGATATAGCCTGCGCATTCGAGTCACACGCGACGAGCAAGATTAAAACCAGCAAGGACTTGCTGGGCATATCGACACTTGGCTTCAGGGGCGAAGCGTTAGCAAGTATCGCCTCGGTAGCACAGGTCAGGGCCGTCAGCAGGACGAAGGATTCAGCAGAGGGCAACTGCACTGAGATCGACTGCGGAAATAAAGGGACGGTAAGCCCGTGCAGTGCAGATTACGGCACGACAGTCCAGGTCAGGGACCTATTTTACAAACTGCCGGCCCGCCGTAAATTCCTCAAGACCGCCAACACCGAAGCCGGTCATATCACCGAGCATTTCACACGAATCGCGCTTTCAAATTGTGATTTGGATATGACACTGATAAACAACGGCAAGGAGATTTATCGACTGGGGGGCAAACCGCCCCGCGAGCGTGCCGAGCAAACAGAAGGAATGCACATTCGCCAGAGGATATGTGAACTGTTCAGCCCTGAGATTTCGGAGGATTTGATTGAAGCGGAAAGCAGCGAAAAAGGACAAGGCGCCGGGACACATATATTTGCTCTTATAGGCAAGCCCAGCATCTCAAGGACAAACAGCAAATTTCAATATATATTTCTAAACGGCCGATTCATCCGGGACAAATTTATCTCCCATGCAATCAAAGAGGCATACCGCGGCTGCCTGGAGCCGGGCAGATTCCCCGTTGTATTTTTGTTTATCCAAATACCCCACGAAGACTACGATGTTAATGTGCATCCTACGAAGATCGAAGTGCGCTTTTACAATGCGAATTTGATTCATTCCCAGGTGCTCGGGTGCCTTCGGGAGACACTCTTGGCGACAAATCTTCAGCCACAGGTGAAACTTTCGGCGGCAAGTGATACAGAAGGGGCAGGAAAGACCACACGTGGAGCACAATACAGAAGTGAAAGAATCGCCGATGCGATGGCTGATTTTTTCAAAAAGCACAGGCCCGTCCAGACACAGCAGCAACTCGGCTTTCAGCCGGCAAGCGAGCGTAAATCATCCGTCAAAAGCGCCGGACAAAAAGCCCAAACATCTAAAATACCGCCCCGACCACAGTTGGAGAGAGAATTCCTGCAAATCCACGACAGTTTCATAGTGACAGAGGCCGAGGATGGCTTTGCCGTCATTGACCAGCATGCACTTCATGAACGCGTAATATATGAAAATTTGCGGAGGCGAATACAGGCGAGCAAACTCGAATCACAGAAGCTACTGATACCGGAAAGCTTTCAGCTGACCGATGCCCAGGCCGATGCCGTTGACGCCAATGCCGAGTTGATTGAAAGATTAGGAATCGAACTGGTATCGTTCGGTCCACGGAGCATGGCCATACAGGCGTTCCCCAGCCTGCTGGCAAAGGTGGTGCCGGTTGATTTCGTTCAAGACCTGATAGATTTGCTGACTGAAAAAAGCATTGGCATTAATGCTGAAAAGTTGCTCGAAGAGGTTTTGAATATGGCGGCGTGCAAGGCGGCAATCAAGGCCGGTCAAAAGCTCAGCGACAGTGAAATAAAACAACTGCTGGCAGATAAAGAAATGACTGACTACTCGAGCCACTGTCCACACGGCAGACCTACCACGATAAAATTCTCAATAAGTGAATTGGAGAAGCAATTTAAGCGGACATAACTATGAAAAGGTCATGGATACCATTGATAGTTGTCTTCGCCTGCCTGACTGCATTTATCTTTATCGTCCGGGATAAGAACAATAATCGGGACAGGGTGTCCGAATCAAATCCCGCGAAACTGTCGGGCAAACCCGCAAGGATTGTTTCGCTGGCACCTAATCTGACTGAAATTCTTTTTGAGCTGGGGCTTGGTGAAGAAATCGCTGCGGTTTCCAGCAATAGTGACCACCCACCTCAGGCAGATGACAAAAACAAAGTCGGCGCGTTCTGGCAGCCGAATGCCGAGGCTATTATAGCATGCAAGCCGGACCTGGTGGTCACACTGTGGTTCGAGCAACAAAAAGCAGTCGCTGACAGCCTGAATCGACTCGGCTATAAGACTCTGACACTGAAGATAGAAGAAATTGAAGAGCTTTTCGCAGCAATCAAAAAAATCGGCAGCGCTACCGGCTGCGAACAGCGTGCCGATGAACTTGTTAAAATAATCAGAAACCGAATGAACGATTTACAATTAAAACTTGGTTCCGCTAAGAAGGTCAAGGTGTTGTGGGTAATGCAGGTAGAACCTCTGCGAGTGGCCGGGAGAGACACATTTATAAATGAATTGATTGGTTTAGCAGGCGGAGAAAACGCTATCGGCGATACTTTAAGCCAATACCCCCAAATAGGGACTGAAGAACTTCTGGCCTGCGGCGCCGAGACAATAATTCAGTCGGCGATGGGAACAAGTAATATTGCGCAGCAGCAGGAAGCTGCGGAGAGGTTCTGGGGCAGATGGTCAAGTCTGCCGGCTGTCAAAAATAACAGGATACACGTTGTCGAGCCGGACACCATTTTAAGACTGGGACCAAGAATATGCCAAGGTATAGAGCTGATTGCGCGCTGTCTGTACCCGGAGACTTTCGGGCAAAGAGATGATACTATGCAACAAAGCAAGTAAGTCTATGGCTGAAATTCTGACAAGAAAAGAACTGGTAATTAAAGTTTGCATCTGCCTTGCGGGGTTGGTAGTGATAATGTGCTTATGCTCTTTGGTGGGGACAGGAGAGGTTTCTTTGGCGAGAGTTTTTGACGGGCCGGGTAAAGCACCGGGTGAGAACATCGATTATGAAATTTTTGTCGGTATAAGGCTGCCGCGAGTGGTTCTAGCGGCTCTGGTGGGGGCGGCTTTGGCCTGCTGTGGTGTTGTGCTGCAGGCGATTCTGCGAAATCCTCTTGCTGACCCATATATTCTCGGTATATCGAGCGGCGCCGGACTGGGGACAATAGTCGCGGTTCTATCGGGGATAACCTGGAGCTTCTGGGGTGGGTCGCCAATGGCGGTCTTTGCATTCGTGGGGGCACTCGGCACTGTATGGCTCGTGTGGTTCATAGGACGTTTCGCGGGGAAATCCCAAGTGACGAGTTTGCTGCTGGCCGGGGTGGTAGTGAATGCGTTCTTTTCGGCGGTGATTATGTTTTTGATATCAATAGCGAAAAGCGACCAAGTACGTCAAACGGTATTCTGGCTAATGGGTAACATAACGGAAAAAGACCCGGCGGTACTATGGGGCAGTGCAGGGTGTATTCTGACAGGAATAATTGTCTTATTCAGTATTTGCCACAGGTTGAACGTTTTAACATTGGGTGAAGAGGAGGCAAAGGGGCTTGGCGTCGATACAGCAAGGACCAAAATAATCGCTTTCGGCTTTGCAGCTTTTATAACGGCAATAGCAGTTAGTCTGAGCGGACTTATCGGATTTGTAGGTCTTGTTGTTCCTCACGGAGTTCGTTTGGTATTCGGGCCCGACCATCGTCAGCTGCTGCCTTTAAGTGCGATAATTGGAAGCGGGTTTCTGGTCGTAGCCGATACGCTGGCCCGGACAATTGTTGCTCCCGAACAACTGCCGGTGGGTGTGATTACAGCTATTGCGGGCGGGCCGTTCTTTTTGATTCTGCTGGCAAAATATACCAGAAAGGTAGGGCTCCATTTTGGTACAAGCGGCAAAACAGGGGCTCGTTAGTTGGCTAAAATGAGTGGTATTATAGAGGTTGACAATTTAAGTTTCGGTTATATGCCGCAACGCACGATTTTAAAAAATCTAAGCTTTGCAGTAATGCCGGGTGCGTTTCTGACAATAGCAGGACCAAACGGGGCTGGTAAGACAACATTGTTGAATCTAGTGTGTGGGCTGTTGGCGCCGGAATCCGGGGCCATAAAGATTGACTCGGCACATGTAGAGTCATATCCGGTCAAAAAGCTTGCGCAAAAGGTCGCTATTGTTCGCCAAGAATTCGTGCCGGTGTTCGACTTTACGGTCGCAGAAGTAGTGTCGATGGCAAGAACACCGTATTTAGGCACACTTGGGTTTGAAAACGAGGCAGACACGAAGCTTGTAAAAGAGTCACTGGAAATAACCGAAACGGCCCAGTTTGCCTCACGGTCACTTGCAAGCCTGAGCGGCGGCGAGCGACAGCGGGTTTTTATTGCAAGAGCGCTTGCACAAAACACCGCGATTCTGCTGTTGGATGAACCGACAAGTTTTCTCGATTTGAAGCACCAAGTTGGGATATACGACCTGCTGAAGCAAATGCAACTTGAAAAAGGCAAAACAATCGTGGCAGTGACGCACGATATTAACCTCACAATCCAGTATTGCGACGAAACACTGCTTCTTGGGGCCGACGGCAGTTACCATCACGGCAAAGCCAAGGATGTTTTCTCCCCGGAGCAAATTGAAAAAGTCTTCGGTATCAAGGTCTTTGCGGGGACGGTTGGACAAGAAAAGTTTTTCCTTCCTTTAGGTAAATTTGCGAAAGACAGTCAAATAATTCGAGACAAACCAGTCAAGTGAGTACCCGACACACCGCGGGCTGCCCGTGTCGTAACTGCTTGTCCTACAAAGAGTTAGCTGTAGCGACAAATTTACTTGAATAATTTTACATGCCTTATTATACTCTGCTGTTTTGGTGTTGCGTTTTCGGACAAGAGAAGTTGTATACATGACGCACTCGAATATGTTATACTGGTAGTTTTCGTAGACATGCAGAGAAAGGTTTAGCACTAACAAGGGTAAATAGAAGTGGTACAGAAACGCAAGAAAGCATCCAAGAAAAAAATTCGCCCTACGCGGACGAAGGCACGTCGCCTGAGTGCGGCGGATATCAATCATTTCAAAGAAATGCTCCTGCAAAAGCGCAGGGAAATCCTGGTAAACGTCAATGAGATGGAAGACGAAGCTTTGAAGAAGTCGCGGCTGGACGCAAGCGGCGATCTGTCAAGTATGCCAATCCATATGGCCGATATCGGCACCGATAACTACGAGCAGGAATTTGCGCTCGGTCTGATGGACAGCGAAAGGAAACTGCTGAAAGAAATCGACGATGCACTTCAGCGCATCGAGAAGCGAACTTACGGTATTTGTGAAGGAACAGGCAAGCCGATATCAAAAGCCCGACTGGAGGCCCAGCCGTGGGCCAGATATTCTGTTGAATATGCTCGGATGCTGGAGCAGGGCCTCGTAGTAGAGCAGGAACAGTCGATATCAGAACCTCAAGAAAGTGAAGGCGAAGAGGAATCATAGTGGAAAGCCCCATAAGAGCCAGGGCCAGCTTAGCCCTGATTTACCAAGTAATTACCATACCCGAGAAGGTTAAAGCTTCTTGGTTTTGAGGGGATGTCTTCTTACATCTGTCCAACCAGTCCTGCCATTAATTTAGAAAGACAACTGACAAAAATATATTTTATTTTACGCTCGAGAAGAGTAGATTAATATCCTGTTATGAAACACAGGTGTCCAATCTGTAAGAAAACAGTAAAAGCATCGCCTGATAAACAATCTGAGGCAGCAGAACTTTTCCCCTTTTGCTCGCAGCGATGCAAGCTGATAGATTTGGGCGCCTGGCTGGACGCCGAATACAAGGTAACTTCCAAGCCATCTGTTAATTCTCCGGATATCTCCTCCGACGATTAATAGGTTAGAATGCTCAAAAATAAAATATTTTAAAATCTGTTGCAACCAGCCGATAATAAATTATATATACCCGTATATATTCTTTGCTGAACCATGAAAAACTATAACCTTTTTGAAAGGACGCAAAATGGGGAACGAAAAAGAATCCAGTCAGTTGCTCGACAACCTTCTCTTTCCAAAAATATTCCGAACTTTCCGCATGTCCATTTATTACAACAGTCTGATAATTGGCTTTATGGCGGTCGCCATTATCTGTCTGACGGGGTGGATTATGGACTTTAGCAGGACGGTTGTTGTGGCACCGGGAGGCGAAATTACTGATCTGCAAGTCTATATGACCAATCCCAAAGAAGTGAAATCACACATTGAAAATTACGAGGAAGTCGGCGAGCGGAGAGGCGTATATTCCACACTGTGGCATTTTGCCGCCGCAAGATTTCACGGAGCCCTAAATTCACTATTTGCTTTCAACCTTCCTGGTGTAGCAGCAAACATTGCGCAGTACTTTAAAGCAGTGGGATGGGCGTTAAGGCACCATTTTCTTTACTGCATAATACTTTTCGCAATAAAACTTGCCGTGATTTCGGTTGCCGGCGGCAGCCTGTGCCGAATTGCAGCCTTGCAGTTTGCCCAAGGCGAAAAACCGGGGCTAACGGAGGCGCTGCGCTTCGGCACAAAGAAATTCCTGAGCTTTTTTACTGCACCTCTGGCGCCGGTTGGGATAATTATCCTCGTGGGGCTGTTTGTATTTATTCTGGGATTGCTGGGCAATATTCCGCGGGTCGGCGAGTTGATAATGGGTATCTTTATGCCGCTGGCTCTAATCGCCGGGGCCTTGATAGCAGTCATTTTAATAGGGACAGTTGCCGGCTTTAACCTAATGTTTCCTGCTGTGGCATATGATGGTTCGGACTGTTTTGACGCAATAAGCCGCTCTTTCAGTTACGTATATTCAAAGCCGTGGCGGATGGCTTTTTATAGCGCGCTCGCTATGGTTTATGGTGCGATTTGTTACATATTCGTTCGATTTTTTGCCTTTTTACTACTCTGGGCCACCCGCTGGTTTCTGCAGCTTGGCATCTGGGTCGACAGCAGCAGTAAAGAAAGTAACAAGCTTTCGGTAATCTGGCCGGAGCCAAGCTTCATAAATTTGCTTGGTTCACCAGATTTAGCCGCAGCTAATTGGTCGGAAGTATTTGCGGCTTTCCTGGTACACCTATTTCTGCTGGTTATCGTCGGTTTATTAGTTTCCTTCATACTCAGCTTTTATTTTTCCGCCAATACTATAATCTACTCACTTATGCGCAACAGGGTTGATAACACAGCCATAGAGGACATTTATACCGACCTCGAGGATATCCAAACTGAGCCGACGACCACCGAATCCGAAGAACCGCAACCAGAGGCAGGAACGCAGGAAGAGCCATCGGATTCAGGAGAGTAACCGAATAAAAAGCTATACAGCGTCTTGCGGCCATCCCAATTGAGCGGTGACAATTTCTTGACACACGTTTAAGTTGTTGTTATAGTTAAAGTTGTGAGCAATTGTGTGGAGAAGTTATAGTGTTGGTAAAATATGCCTGACTCAGAAGCAAATACACAACCAAAAGAGAAGAAGCCATACTCGTCAGAACTTTCAACACCCCCCCCTGTGCTACTTAAATTTCGCAAACCCCTGATTATACTCGCCCATATAGTCGTTTTTACCATCTCTTTATTGCTTTCTTTCCTGCTGGCAAACAATATGCAGTTCAAACGCAGCTGGCTTGTAGACCAGTACCCTCTTTTGCTATTGTTCTGCATCATCATCAAGCTGGTAATATTCGGGCTTCTCAAGCAATACCGCGGCTGGTGGCGATATGTAGGCATATCAGACCTTACCGGGATTCTTGGGGCTTCTCTTGGCAGCACGGCCATCATTTTTGTTCTGTGGTATAGCATGGTTCTGGGTGTGGATTCAGTTCGCATGTACGTTCAAGACATAGCTCATCTAAGCCAAAGCATATTTCTTCTTGACATGTTTGGCACGTTTTTGCTTTTGGCAGGACTGCGGATGGTAATCCGACTCTATCACGAGGAGTTCCGCGCGGTCGAAACAGGTCGATTGAAGCGATTTCTGATAGTCGGCGGCGGCAATGCCGGCGAAGCATTGCTTCGCGAAATTCATCGGATGCCCGTTGTAGAATACGAGGTCGCCGGTTTTGTGGATGACGATCCTGCCAAACAAGGTGTCTTTATCCACGGTCTGCCTGTGCTTGGAACCGTCGAACAGTTGCCCAAAATCTGTGAGGACCGTGATATCGAAGAAATTGCCATTGCAATGCCCTCGGCGACTCACAGCGAAATAAGGCGCGTTATTCGGGTATGCGAGGGCGCAAAAATCCGGTTCCGTACCGTACCATCAATTACAGATATTGCATCGGGCAGATTCAAAGTCTCACAAATTCGCGACGTTGATATAAATGACCTACTGGGGCGAGAAGCGGTGGAGCTTGACCTCGAGTCAATAGAAGCTTTCGCGAAGGACAAAACGGTTCTTGTCACAGGAGCCGGCGGTTCTATCGGTTCTGAGATGTGCAGACAGCTATGCAACTTTAATCCGAGGCTTCTTTTGCTTATCGAGCAGGCGGAAAATCCGCTGTTTTACATAGAGCGAGAATTACGGCAGAGATTTCCGCAGGTCGCCATAAAGGCGATTATCTGCAACATCACCGACAAGAGGCGCGTTGAAGGGCTTTTCGAAGAGTATAAACCAGAAGTTGTAATTCACGCAGCTGCGCACAAGCACGTACCTCTGATGGAACTGAATCCGGGCGAAGGCATCAAAAACAACGTCGTCGGCACACAGGTGGTCGGTGGCGCTGCGGATAAATACGGTACTACTAATTTTGTCATGATCAGTACTGACAAGGCCGTTAATCCAACGTCGCTGATGGGTTCATCCAAGCGAATAGCTGAGATGCATATTCAGGACCTGAGCAGAACGAGCAAGACGCATTTTGTCACTGTGCGTTTCGGCAATGTACTTGGCTCGGACGGGTCGGTGGTACCTATCTTCAAGAAGCAGATAGCCGAAGGCGGGCCAGTAACCGTAACCCACCCAGAGATGAAGCGGTATTTTATGACTATACCGGAAGCGAGCCAGCTTGTCCTGCAGGCAGCAACAATGGGAAAAGGGGGAGAAATTTTTGTTCTTGACATGGGTGAGCCGGTAAAAATTGTGGACCTAGCCAGAGAACTTATTACGCTCAGCGGCTTCCGGCCGGGAGAGGACATTGAAATGGTCTTCACAAGACCGAGGCCCGGAGAAAAACTCTTTGAAGAACTTTCCATAAAAGGTGAAGACATGCAGCTGACAAGGCATCCTAAAATCGCCATATGGAAGAACATCCCGATGGACCGCGACAAGCTTCGTGCCAGCATAAACGAACTGGTGGACATAGCGAATACGCAAAACTACAGCGAGATAGTTCGGAAGGTCAAGGAGCTCGTACCGGAACACATCGGCGGAAATAACACCCAGCCAAATTAACTGACGTGTAGGCTTTGGGTGAAATCATATGAAAAAAGCCGGACCAAAGTCCGGCTTTTCTCGCTTAATTACGTTAGAAGCCCTCTACCACTGGGCATCGTCGGTCTCAGTCTCCCTCGGATGGGAACTTTGATAGACCTCTTTGAGTTTTTTCGTTGTAAGATGGGTGTACACCTGCGTGGTCGAGAGGGACTGATGGCCGAGCAATTCCTGGACGCTCCGCAGGTCTGCTCCGTTGTTCAGCATATGCGTCGCAAAACTGTGACGGAGGGTATGTGGGCTGATTGAGGGGTCGAGTCCGGCCATTTTGAGATACTTATCCATCTTGCGCCGGACGCTGCGTGTACTTAGACGCCTGCCGTGCTTATTTACGAACAGAACCTTCAAGTCAAAATTACTGCTCTGTGCCCTTTTATTTCTAAACTCCATGTAGTGCTGAATAACCTGCAAGGCCGAAGAGCTAATCGGCGCAATTCTTTCTTTTTTACCCTTGCCTCTGACATGTACAACTTCGCCCAAGAAGTCCACATCATCCATGTTTAACCCCACGAGTTCACTAACTCTTATTCCGGTACTATAAAGTGTCTCGAGAATAGCCCTGTCTCTGGCACCGAGCCAGTTATCCATCGGCGGTGTCTCGAGCAATCTCTTAACTTCCTCATATTCAAGGAAGTGAGGCAGTTTTTTCTCCTGCTTCGGCGTTCTAACGGACATAACCGGATTGGAGCTAAGTCGGTTCCTCTTAACGAGGAACTTATAAAAGCTGCGTAAGGTAGCCAGTTTGCGAGCTATAGTCGCCTTGGAATATTGCTGCTCATTGAGAAAGGCCAGATATGCCCTTACTGAATTGACATCTACTGCAAGAAGTAACTGGTCCACTTTGGGTCTTGTCTGCGTTGCCACAGCGGTAGCCTGGCCTACCTGCTCGCCAGCTAATGAGCCCAGACCGTCGGCTGGCGGGCCATCAGAACCGCCAAGCAGGAACTGAGCAAACTGGGTCAGGTCCGCACCATAACACTTGGCTGTATGTTCTGAAAACCTCTTTTCAAATTTCAAGTAACTTAGGAACTCTTGGACAATCACACTGTCTTCCATAATATACCTACCTATTCAACATACTAATTCGTGTGAATTTGCGCATTCGTATTTGAACTCCTGGCGAGACCTTCTTCGTGCAAGAGCTCGTCAGCCTGACCAATAAGTGACTGAGTCAGTTTGAAACTCAGTACTGCCGCATCGAACCAGTCGAAATCGGTTTGCCTGTCCTTTGCCTGCTCAATCAAAGCATCCAGAAGTTTGTCTTCACAGCCGCTTTCATAACGAAATATGAACTTCTCTGTGCCCTTGTTTAAAACCAGCTGTCGCTTCATTTTTTTCATTATTTGAGGCGGCCTATCGTTACAGGACAAAGCCGTCCAAAGCACTAATCAGGTCCTGACTTATCCAGATTATTATAAACACCTGTTTTATTTATCGGTCCAAGAACCGTTTACTAAAGCAGAAAATTCCGATTTTCTTGGGAAACTGCGATAAAATCGATACTTTGGAAGTTATCACAGTGGTTTTATCGGCCAATAAGACGGGTGCCTTTACAAATTGCGCGTGAATGTTGACAAATTATGAGCAAATTTATACAATTTTATCGTCCCTGTGTATATTCGCCTCTAATTTGCCTTAAAGAAGACTGTTCCCGCTCTCTGTTCTGAGGCAATAAGTCCCCGCTGTAGGAAGTGGTCGATATATTTTAATGCTTGATCCCGTGGTATACCCAGCGTCGAAGAGATGTCGTTTAGTGAGCAAGGCCTGCGTTTCAGCATTGACATCAGGGTTTCGGCCCTGCGCCTTGCTGCTGGGTCTGCTAATCCATCTTCAGTCGTACTTTCGTTGAGGCTGGCACAGCTAGGGGGTGAATAACAGGCCACAACCTCGCATTTGTCTCCAAATTGTTTGGCTATATCCTGCATTCTTGCGGGGTCGCATGTTTTGACTTCAGGTTCAGCCGCAGGCCGAACGGCCGTGTTGAGCTGAATCTTGTCAGGACGAATACGGTTTATTGCATCCTTGATTCTGTCGATTTGGGTAGTATCAGTATTGAAACCCTCGATAAGAAATACCTCAAGCCAAAGCTGGCCGGAAAACTCGTCTCTGAATGCGCACAAGCCGTTGACCAGCTTCTCAATGCTTAAGCCAAGATGCGGACGATTTATTCTCCGGAAAGTCCGTTCGTCGCCAGCATCTAAGGAAGGCAAGACCACATCGGCCCTTGCACAGTCCGCCCGCACGTCCTGTCTATACAGCAGTGTGCCATTGGTTACTACGGCCACAGGGATATCGGTAATCTTCTTTATGCCGTCTATAAGCTCGCCGAGCCGGGAATTCAGTGTCGGCTCGCCGGATCCGCTGATAGTGATAAAATCCGCCTCCAGTCCCTGGGCCAATTTCTCCTTCAACTCGGCCAAAACCTCACCGACTGGGACAAAATCCTTCCTTTCGATGGTTGTTTCGGTCGTTTTGCCGAGCTGGCAATAGATGCAGTCGAGCGTGCAGACCTTAAACGGCACGATATCAACGCCAAGACTTCGCCCTAATCTGCGTGAAGGTACGGGCCCATACAAATAGTTTTCCTCTTCAGCCACTCTGGGTTATCCGCCTACAATTTCGAATATCTGTTTACAGACCTTCAGTAAATCCTCGAGCCAGTCTATGGGCATAATGCAGGCGGCATCCGATTTGGCCTTGTCAGGCTCGGGATGTACTTCAATAAAAAGGCCGTTTGCACCGGCGGCAACCGCCGCCTTTGCCAGTATGGGGGCCATTTCGCGGCGGCCTGCAGTAGCCTTGCCGAGCCCACCGGGCTGCTGGGTGCTGTGAGTAGCATCGAAGAGAACCGGACAGCCAAGCTGCTTCATAGCCTCGATGGCGGTCATATCATTTACGAGGCGATTGTAGCCGAAGAATGTGCCCCGCTCAGTAAGCATTATCTTTTCGTTGCCACAGGCATGAATCTTCTCTACGGCATTTTCCATCTCGGCCGGCGAGAGAAACTGACCTTTCTTTATATTTACAGGTTTGCCCGTTCTCGCGCAGGCGCAAAGTAAGTCGGTCTGCCTGCACAGAAAAGCAGGCACCTGAAGACAATCCACGACCTTGGCGGCAACGGCAGCCTGAGCGGGTTCATGTACATCGGTAATAACGGGCAAATCAGTCTCTCGGCGGACCGCAGCAAGAATCTGCAGTCCCTCGTCCAGACCGGGGCCACGAAAGCTGTGCAAACTGGACCGATTGGCCTTGTCGAAACTGGCCTTGAAAATCATTCCCACGCCGGTGTTCTTGCCAATTTCAACAAGTCTTTTCGCAATATCCAGACAGATATCTTTGGTTTCAATAACGCAGGGTCCTGCTATTATGAACAGAGGCGCATCGGCGCCTATTTCCACAGGACGCGGCAGAGGCGAGAGAGCAGCTTTGGGGTCTGCCTGACCAATTTTGAAATTAACTTTACTCATACCTTGTATCTCGTTTCAATTACCAATAATCAATTTCTTATCCGATCGCTCTGATAATTCTTGTCCTTATCCCGGCCGGCTTGGCGCCTTCGGGCACGAGGCAATTAACCGCCTGCGGTATCACCTTAATTTGCACCGGCAAAGCGGGACCCGGGTCGCCGTCAATTTCCGTAGCCATATCCGGCGCTTTTGAGGTCACTGAGATATCCTTACCCTGACGATAAACGACGTCCCTAGTGGAGGCGTGCTGTTTGAGAACTGTCATCAGCGAATGCTTTAGTAAATGCACTCGAGAGGCACATTTGTAAATACATACATCCAACAACCCATCGCCGAAATCAGCAAAATGTAGTATCTGAAGCCCCACTGCGTATCTTGAAATATTGCCAACAAAGACCAAACCACGACCATCAAAAATCTCCTGGCCATCGACCTGTACCCTTATTGCAGTGAATTTATAATCCCAGAATGTCCGCCAGATTGGCCAGAAGTAATCAAAGTAATCTATATGCCCGGCGCGTTGCTGGCTGACACGTCTGACTATTTTTCCGTCAAAACCGAAGCCAGCTATTGAAGTAAAACATTTTCCGTTTGCGCTTCCCAGGTCCAAAGGCCGAATTAAGCCCGCCTCAAATGTTCTTATTATGGTTTTTAATCTTTCGTCAATACCCAGTTCATTTGCCAGCAAGTTCTCGGTGCCGCCAGGCACTATCAACAACGGTTTATCAGAACCTTCCAGGCCGTGTGCAACCTCTCTGACCGTACCGTCACCACCGACAACAACAACCATTGCGCAGTCATAATCGACCGCAGCATCGGTGGCAAATTCGCACGCATCGTCCAAGGAAGTAGTCAGGGCGACCCTGACCTGGAAGCCCTTTTTGACGAGGTATTCTTTAAACTGCCGGCCAGCCAGTTTACTGCTCCTGGCACCAGACTTTGGATTTATAATATAGGAGATATAACCGTCATCCGGTTTCATAATTCGTTTTTGAGCTTTACCGGCCCAGTTTTTCCGCCATCAAAGATGCGTAACTTTGTGCAATGTGCGGCAAATCAGTCAGGCCCAATTCTCTTTGCACATCGGTGATTCTCTGGCTGTCGGGGCCCTCTATCTCCACGAAATTACCCAGGGACGGTAATTCATCGAGCGCAACGCTGCACTGACGAAACCACCAAACCCGACGCTTCTTTTCAACAACCAACGCCCTGTCGTACCCAATTTCCGACAGCAGTTTCTCAACCGAATCGGCGTCTGCAACCTCAACTTCTATTTCCCGCCTTTTTTTAAACTCGTCTTTTTCTTTTGCGCCTTTATAAGTTAAAAATGTTCTCTCCTCTCGGTTGGTTAGCTGCCGGCGCAGCCGAAGGCACCTGTCGGTCTTTGTCAAGGTCGCACTCTTATCATCAAGATAGTAATCCGTCTGCATCTGCTCCTGGAGGAATTCGGCACCGAGTGCAGTTAGCTTCTCTGCTATTTCCTGCAGCGACTCAACTTTTAGCTTTGCTTCAATCTCGACACACATCAACGAACGATTCCGCATGACTAAATGACTATGTTCACCAATCGGGACTTAATAACGATGATTTTCTTTGGTTGTTTGCCGGCCAACGCAGCGGTTACTTTTTCGCTGGCGAGAGCCTGCTGTTTAATCTGGTCTTCGTCGGCTTCGGCAGAAACGACTATTCTGTCCTTTATCCTGCCGTTGACCTGTACCGCCAATTCGATTTCTTTTTCCTTGATAAGTTCCTTGTCATACTCGGGCCAAGGTTGATAGGCGAGAGTTTCGGTATGGCCCAACTTTTCCCAGAGTTCTTCAGCAATGTGGGGTGCGAACGGAGAGAGAATCAGAATGGATTTTTCAATGACTGACTTCGGCCGGACAGTTTGTTTGGTAAGGTGATTTACGAAAATCATCATCGCGCTTATTGCCGTGTTAAAGCCAAAATCTTCGACATCATCTCCGACCTTCTTTATGGTCTGATTCAGCAACCGCAGTGTCGGCTCATCGGCGTCGGCGTCCTGTAGCGACTGGTCAAGCTGGCCGGTATCCTCATCAACAACCATTCGCCAGAGTCTCTGCAGGAAACGGTGGACACCTTCAACGCCCTGCATACTCCACGGTTTGATTGACTCCAACGGCCCTATGAACATTTCGTAAAGGCGCATCGAATCAGCGCCGTAATCGGCAACGACCTTGTCGGGATTTATTACGTTGCCGCGGGACTTGCTCATCTTCTGGCCGTCCTCGCCGAGAATCATCCCCTGATTGACAAGCTTCTTGAACGGCTCTTTGGTGCTGACACAAGCCAGGTCATAGAGGAACTTGTGCCAAAAACGTGAATACAAGAGGTGCAGTACGGCATGTTCGGCGCCGCCGATATACAAATCGACAGGCATCCAGTACTTTTCCTTCTCGGAGTCCCATCCACGGTCATCATTATTTGGGTCGAGGTATCGCAGATAATACCAGCAGCTTCCCGCCCACTGAGGCATGGTATTGGTTTCGCGTTTTACTCTTGAACCATCGGGCAATGTCACGTTTACCCAGTCGTCAATATTTGCCAACGGTGGCTCTCCCGTCCCTGAGGGCTTATAGCCCTGGATCTCCGGGAGCACTAACGGCAAGTCTTCTTCTGAGAGCCCTACGATGCGACCGTCTTCAGTATGCAGAATTGGGAAGGGCTCGCCCCAGTAACGCTGTCTGCTAAAGAGCCAGTCGCGAAGCTTATAGTTTACGGCCTTTCTGCCAAGCTTTCTCTCGGCAAGCCAATTTGTAATCTGCTCTTTGAATTGAGCTGTTCTCAAGCCATTAAATTCGCCAGAATTGATTGCGATGCCATCCCAGATCCAACACTCTTTGCCAGTAAGAATTCTTTTGAGGGAGTTCTGAATGATAGCAGGTTTCTTTGTCTCCCATTCTTCCTCGGACATCTTGTCCGCATAATCCGCAAAAGAAAGGCTAAACTCGATGTCACTTTCCAAAGGTTTCACGACGGGGATGATGGGGAGGTTCAACTCGTTAGCGAATTCAAAATCTCTTGTATCGTGGGCGGGGACGGCCATAATGGCGCCGAAGCCATAGCTTATCAAAACGTAGTCGCTTATCCAGATGGGGATCTTCGCACCATTGACGGGATTTATTGCATAACCACCAGTAAAAACACCGGTCTTTTCCTTAGCCAAATCCGTTCGGTCCAAGTCGCTTTTGCGCGCAGCTTCTTCGCGATACTTGTCTACAGCTTCTTTATGCTCAGCGGTTGCAACCATATCAACCAAGTCAAGTTCAGGCGCAAGTACCATATATGTCGCACCAAAGAGTGTATCAGGGCGCGTTGTGAATATCCAAATATCCCAATCACAACCGGGAAGTTCGAATTTAACATCAGCACCGATGCTCTTTCCTATCCAGTCGATTTGCAATTTTTTTATCGATTCGGGCCAGTTGACCTCAGCCAAATCTTCGAGTAGTCTTTCGGCATATTTTGTTATCCGCAGCATCCACTGGCGCATAGGCTTTCTGATAACGGGATGGCCGCCGCGTTCACTAAGGCCGCCTATTACTTCTTCATTTGCGAGAACGGTCCCCAACGCGGGACACCAATTGACCGGCACTTCTGCTTCATAGGCGAGCCGACGGCCGTCTATGTACTGCTGCTTCTCGGTTTCGGTTAAGCCGTCGGGAATTGGCAACTGCTCGATAGGTTTGGCCCTTTGTTCGGCCTCGTCGAAGTAGCTATTGAACATCTTCAGGAAGACCCACTGCGTCCACCTATAGTAAGCGGGGTCGGTAGTATTAACCTCACGGTCCCAATCATAGCTGAATCCCAGAGACTTTATCTGGCTGCGCATGCTGTCGATGTTTTTTTGTGTTGTTTCTGCAGGGTGGGTGCCGGTTTCAACGGCGTACTGTTCTGCGGGCAGGCCGAACGCATCCCAGCCCATGGGGTGCAGCACATTAAAACCTTTCATTCGTTTATACCGGGCGACTATGTCACTTGCCGTATAACCTTCCGGATGGCCGACGTGCAGGCCCTGGGCACTTGGGTAGGGAAACATGTCCAGCACGTAATACTTGGGCTTTGAGGTATCACAGTCAATGGCATTGAAGGTCTTGTTCTGCTGCCAGAACTGCTGCCATTTCTTTTCTATCTTATTGAAATTGTAGCCGCCTTTTTTCACCTGCATTTGCTCCGAGTTGCTTGGGTCTAACGTCCTGCATGAGGACAAGTGTCATCACTGCATCCATAGCACTGCTTCGATTCGCCCTGCTTGATGCCCAGGGCGAAGGTGGAGAACCTCTTTTGTAACTTCCTGCCGCCACAATGCGCGCAGCGTCTTGACCGCCTAGCACCGAAGGCCTCCATGAATTCGGTTATCCTGCCACACTCAACACATTTATATTCAAAAATCGGCATTTTACCTTCTAATCGAAAAAAATCGGGGAGACAGGATTTGAACCTGCGACCTCTGCGTCCCGAACGCAGCGCTCTAGCCAAGCTGAGCTACTCCCCGAAAAATCACGGGGTAATATAACACAAAGAACCACCCATTGCAAGCAACAACAAATTAACACGGTCAACACTAATGGCGTCTTTCATTGACGAACGAGGGAACCTGCGACCTTCCCTAAGGGACGCTCCAGCCAAACTGAGGTACTCCCAGAAAAATTTTGAAGTAATAAAGATAGCACATAACCCGTTGAATTGCAAGCTATAATAAATTCACAGGGTCCACATCTATGGCGGCCAAAACCTTAGGTCGAACAGGCCCGGCGGCACGCAAGCCAGCAAACAATTTCTGTATTGTTGCGGCTTTCGGCGCCTGGATGATTATCTGCATTCTGTGGAAACGCTGTATCCGACTTATCACTGCCGGCATAGGCCCCCTGACAGTCACCTTCAGACCATCTCGTCCAATGATTAGGTCGATTTTCTCACGCATTGCTGCAGAGGCCACCTCGAGCTTTTCGAAATTTCCGTCCCGCATAACAATAGTAGCCAATCGCCAATAAGGCGGCAAATTGCAGGCTTTGCGATGCTTCAATTCCTCTTGGACAAAGCTGTTGTAGTCACCGCCCATTGCAAACCGTATGGCCGGCTGGTCCGGCAAGAATGTCTGAACGAACACGACGCCCTTTTTCACGGAGCGTCCCGCCCGACCGGCAACGTGAGAAAGCAATTGGAAGGTCCGTTCATTCGCCCTGAAATCCGGCAAATAAAGGCAGGTGTCAGCGCTGATAACACCGACCAAAGTTACGTTTGGAAAGTGCAGGCCCTTGGCCAGCATCTGCGTGCCCGCCAATATATCTATTCGACCATCAGCGAAATCTTTCAAAAGCCGGTAATAGTCCCTGCCGGCCATTGAATCGCTGTCAACTCTCGATATGCGGGCATCAGGGAATTCTCTGCGCAGCTGTTCTTCGAGCCGCTGTGAGCCAAGTCCAATCATTGCCATGCCTTTTCCACACAGGGGACACTGTTCAGGAACCAGCGTCTGGGCCAAACAATAGTGACATGACGCATAACCATAATCCATATGCTTTCCCATAACTGTTCGCATCCGGCCGCTGCCGGGGATTCGAGATTTGTGAAAAGTCAGCGTCACATCACAGTTTCTGCAGTGGAGGGTATGCCTGCATGATGGGCAGAATATAAAATTACTGTACCCGCGCCTGTTCAAGAGTAAAATCGCCTGTTCTTTCCTGGCCAATGTCTGCCTGAGATGCTCAGCTAAAGGCTCAGAAATCAGACTAAGCCCCTTGTGGGTCAAGAATCCCTGGCGTAAGTCGACGAGCTTCATGTCGGGCATCGGTAAATCCATTACCCGCCTGGGTAAACGGACGAGACTGAAATGCTCTTTGGTTCGAACATTGAAAAGTGTTTCGAGCGAGGGTGTAGCACTCCCCAAGATACAATGCGCATTGGTCAACTGTGCCCGCTTTATCGCCACGTCCCGCGCGTTATACCTTGGGGCGGTATCCTGCTTGTAGCCCGGCTCATGTTCTTCGTCAACAACGACAAGACCAAGGCTCGGCAGAGGCGCAAAAACAGCCGAGCGAGCACCTATAACCACATCGGCCTGGCCAGTCTTTATTTTCTGCCACTGCATGTTGCGCTGGGCGGAGGTTAAGCCTGAATGCATCAGTGCTATTTTATCGAACCTGTCACTGAATCGCTGGACGGTTTGAGCAGTAAGTGCAATCTCAGGAAGCAGTACGATAGCGCTTTTGCCTTTCTGCAAACAGGCCTCGATGGCTCTTATATAAAGCTCGGTCTTGCCGCTATCAGTAACGCCATACAAAACCGTGACTGAAAATTCGGCCGAATCAATCCGGCCGTTGATATGGGCCAAGACCCTTTGCTGGTCCTCGTTTAAGACAACCTTGTTGCTTTTCATTAACATCCCCTCGGGGATGACAGGCAGGGATTTTAATGTGGTCCTGCGCACCATTTTTATAATGAGTTTGTCAGCCAATTTCTTTATCGGTGCCTCTGTGCAGCCCACCGCCTCTAATAAACTCTGCAACTGTAAAGCAGAATCTGAGTCAAGAGCCCCTCGCTCGCGAAGGAAGGCAACGATTTGCTTTTGCTTTCTGCCTCTTAATTGCTCGATGGCCTCGTCGGCGTCCTGAGCAAGAAAAATCTGCCTTTCGGTTTTTACGCCGGCCCCTCTTTTGACGCCCCCAGGCACCATCGCCGCCAAGACCTGACCAAGCGGACAGACATAGTAACTGCTAATCCAGCCAGCCAGTTCCATGAGGCTGGGATTAAGCAGCGGCTCTTTATCAATAAGATTTGAAATCCTCTTTAGCTTACGTCCCCTGCCGCCTGCGAGGAAAGACTCTCCGACGGGAATATCAGTCACTACACAAAAACCGACTTGTAGTTTATCTTTCCTGCCAAATGGAGCTTCTACTCTTTGCCCCACTGCAATCGGCCAGGACTCATCGGGCACCCAGTAATCGAACTCGGTATCTGCCCCCGACTCGAATGCGACTCGAATAATATGATTGCAGCTCTGCTGCTCAGCCTCTTCTGGTACGAACAAACTGTCAGTCTGGTATTTGGTCATTTGTGAGCGGAGCTGGTTAAATTAAAATCTAACCTTTCAGCTGGAAGTATTGGGTGGCTAACTGGTTTATGTAATCACCGATGGCTAGTGATGCCGTCGCGGCCGGCGATGGCGCGTTCAAGACGTGAATGGCATTTGCCCTCTGCTCTATCTTAAAATCATCAATCAACTCACCTCGGATCCCGACTGCCTGGGCGCGAACGCCCGCATCGCAGGGTTTTATATCGTCGGGGCCCAACGTCGGAATAAGCCTCTGCAACTGCCGAAGGAACAACTTTTTGCAGAAGGCCCTTGTATACTCGCCCAGTCCGTATTTGAAATCCCTAAGGAACATTTTCCACAGGCCGGGGTAAGAGAGCGCATCCCAGCTATCTCCAAGACTGAAGTCGGTTTTGCGATAACCCTCTCTCTTGAATGAGAAGACCGCGTTAGGGCCGCATTCGACTTCACCATCGATTCTGCGGGTAAAATGAACACCGAGGAAAGGAAAGGCCGGGTCCGGGACCGGGTAGACAAGCGCCTTGACTTTTTCCGCCGCCTGTTCCATCAGCTGGTAATAGTCCCCACGAAAGGGAATAATCTTGACCTTCGCATCAACGCCATCCATTTTCGCAACACGATCGCTCTGAAGTCCGGCGCAGTTGATAATATATTTAGCTGCAAAAGTAGCCTGGTCGGTGAGCACGTTGGTAAAGAAATCGTGCTTGTCAAAACCCAAAACCTGATGCGAAGTCAAAACCTTACTGCCAGGTGATTTTGCCTCTATTAATTCAGCCAGTTTCTCTGCAACTTCGACAAAATCAATTACCCCCGTACAGGGCACACGTATGCCCGCTATACCAGAACAAAATGGTTCGACTTGCTTAATTTCGTCAGGGCCAATTTTCTCGACTCCTTCTATTTCGTTCTCCACGGCGTTGTTAAAAACCTGTTCAAGATAAGGCAGTTCCTCTACCCGAGTGGCTACAATGACCTTGCCGCAGATGCGATGTGGGATATTGTGCTCTTTGGCAAAAGCTACGAGCTGGCTTCGTCCGGCAGCACAAGTCTTTGCCTTCGTCGAGCGCGGCTTATAGTACAGCCCGGAATGAATCACACCGGAATTATGCCCGGTTTGATGGGTCGCCAGGCGCTCTTCTTTTTCCAGCACGGCGATGCTGATTCCGGGATGACTACAAGTAATCTTATACGCAGAGGCCAAACCGACAATGCCGCCACCTACCACGACAATATCAAAATCAATCTGCCGTTTCATTATCGCCAATCCTCAAAGACCACATGTATAATATGATTGCAGGCCGCCTGTTCGGCTTCTGTTAATGCAAACAAACTGTCAATCTGATACCTACTCATTTGACAATTTGGCAAATCACCCACCATCGGATGGGGATGACTTCGTTTGGTCCGGTTGCCTGGCGGTGCTAATATCACGGTGAGATTGAGAAGCTGCTCTGGCACTTCGGGCTGCGGCAAGAGCAGCAAGACAGGCGATAACAGCAGTAAGTAAGGCAGCCAAAACCGCTGTTACCATAATTATCAGAAACGCCAACGGCAGCTTCGGCATCTCAAGTTTTACAGGCAGGGGTTTACTATATTCGATATTTAGTTTGACCGGCATCCCTCCATCACCCTGCGTTACTACTTTCACAGGCAATGGTTCAACACCGTCTCTCTTTAGTTCGACACTCAATGATTCGTCTTGTTGAGTCTTCACTTGCACTGGCAGAGATCTGTCGGCGTGTGTGTCGATTTTGACGGGCAGTTGCTGGTCGGCTTTTATGCCTACTTGCAGGGGCGGTCCTTCACTGCCCTGGACACCGACTCTCAGGTCGGGCTTTGGTGTATTGCATCCCACAAACAAACTGAAAACCGCAAAAACAACAAATAGCTTCTTCATCTTAACTTCAACCTCAAATCACGTTTTCGTCCGTGATTGTCGCAGTTTGTTAAACTGCAGTCAAGACCAGGTTCTTTGCCTTGAATTTTCGCGCATTTGAGCGTAAAATAAGGTGTTTGACGGACTCAGTAACGGGTTAGCAAATGTCGAAGTTCAAAATCAGTAGCGAGTTTTCGCCTTCGGGGGACCAGCCGGCGGCTATTGAGAGGTTGATGGAGGGTCTGCGCCGAGGCGAAAAGTCCCAGACCTTAATGGGCGTTACGGGCAGCGGCAAGACATTTACTATGGCCAATATCATAGCACAGTTCGAGCTGCCGGCGCTTGTCATATCACACAACAAGACGCTGGCCGCCCAGCTTTACGAGGAGTTTAAGGAGCTTTTCCCGGAAAACGCGGTCGAGTACTTTGTGAGCTATTACGATTATTACCAGCCGGAAGCCTATATTCCGCAGCGCGATATTTATATAGAAAAAGACGCCTCGAAAAACGCCGACCTTGACCGGCTCCGACTTTCGACAACCACGAGCCTGTCATCAAGGGAAGATTGCATCATCGTCGCCTCCGTCTCGTGCATCTTCGGATTAGGCTCGCCGGAGGATTACAAAGCCTCGGTTGTGGCGGTTCGAACCGGCGACTGTATCGACAGAAATGAGCTGTTAGGCAGATTCGCGGACCTGCAGTACACCAGAAACGATATCGACTTTAAAAGAGGGACATTCAGGGTCCGCGGGGACGTGGTTGAATTGTATCCTTCTTACGAATCTTTTGCGGTGCGGTTCGAATTTTTCGGCGACCAGATAGAGCAGATAAGCTATATAAATCCGATATCGGGGGAGACCTTGGCTGTTGAAGAACAGGTCTTCATTTATCCGGCCGAGCATTACATTATGCCTGCCGACAAGGTTGGTTCGGCCATAGAGAGCATAAAGGCGGAATTGGACGAGCGGCTGCAGGAATTACGCCAGCAGGGCAAGCTCCTCGAAGCCCAGCGGCTGCAGGCCAGAACAATGTATGACCTTGAGATGATACAGGAGATTGGCTATTGCAGCGGGATTGAGAACTACTCGCGGCACTTGGCGGCTCTGCCGGCCGGAGCGAGACCCTATACACTAATTGACTATTTTCCAAAGGACTTTCTGTTATTTATAGATGAATCGCATGCTACTATTCCACAAGTTCGGGCGATGTGGGCCGGTGACAGGAGCAGAAAGAAGGTCCTAGTTGAGCACGGCTTCAGACTGCCCAGCGCGCTGGACAACAGGCCGTTGCGTTTCGAAGAATTTCAGGAAAACTGGGCCAAGGTCATTTTTGTCTCTGCCACGCCCGGGCCGTTTGAGCTGGAAGAATGTAACAATGAAGTGGTAGAGCAAATCATAAGACCGACCGGCTTAGTTGACCCTGACATCTTCGTACACCCAGCCAGCAATCAGGTCCCACACCTTTTAGGTGAAATCGAGAAACGGGTCCAAGCCAAAGAGCGAATGCTCGTTACAACGCTAACAAAAAGAATGGCCGAAGATTTGTCGGGCTTTATCACAAAGAAAGGTTTCAAGTGCCGCTACCTTCACAGTGAAATCGACACGCTTGAAAGAATAGAGATACTGAGGGATTTGCGTAACGGTGATTTTGACGTACTGGTGGGCATAAACCTGCTGCGGGAAGGTCTGGATTTACCGGAAGTCTCAGCCGTTGCAATTCTGGATGCCGACAAGGAGGGCTTCCTGCGAAGCCAGACCTCACTGGTGCAGACAATCGGCAGGACCGCCCGAAACGTCAATGCCACTGTCTTTCTGTATGCGGATACAGTTACACAATCGATGCAAAAAGCTATTGACGAAACCGACAGACGCCGTAAAATTCAGTTAAAATACAATAAAGAGCATGATATTACACCGGAGACGATAAAGAAGGAAATTCGCAGAAGTCTGGCGGAGCAGGTAAAAGCAAGGAAGACGGCCCAACAGGCGGTGCGGTTCGGGGCCAGCGAATATGAAAAGGTCGAACTGGCCAGCCAGATTGAGAGAGAAATGTTTGAAGCAGCAGAAGAGCTGGATTTCGAGCGGGCGGCTTTCTTGCGAGACCAGCTACGGGAATTAAAAGAGCTGCCGGAATTTGCACTGATTGAAGGTAAAAGACGGAAAAAGAGCTACCTGGCGACGAAAAAGCAAAAAAGACAAAGGAAAAAAGTCAGATGAAACCACTTAACATTGCAAAAGTGCTTCCGCTGATTGAAATGGCAATTGCTGAAGACCTCGGCCAAGGCGATATGACCAGTGAGCTTCTTTTTAAAGCTGACACGATGGCCAAGGCGAACATCATATCACGCGAGGAAATAGTGGTATGCGGGATGGACGTTGTCCGAGAGATTCTGAAGCGCTATGACAACAGACTAAAGCTGAAGGTACTGGTAAACGACGGAGAGCCTGCTTATGTCGGATGCAGAATAGGTGTGATCGAGGGGCCGCTGCGTTCCATGCTCAGCGCCGAACGGGTCATGCTCAATTTCCTGCAGAAACTCAGCGGAATAGCTACGACAACCCGCAAATTTGTCCGCGCAGTCCAGGGAACAAAAGCAAAAATTTATGACACTCGCAAGACAATGCCGGGCTGGCGAATCCTCGAAAAGTATGCGGTTCGCTACGGCGGCGGGCACAACCACCGATTAGGATTGTATGACGCAGTCTTGATTAAAGACAACCACCTGGCAGAACTCGGCAGAAACTTTTACCCGAAACTTAAAAAAATAATCGAGAAGGCCAGGAAGGTAAAAGGGGCCAAATTTATCGCCGTGGAGGTAGACCACGTGGACGACCAACTCAATCACGTGCTGAAGATTCCCGGTGTTGACATTGTATTGTTGGACAATATGGGGCAGTGGCAGCTAAAACACGCTGTAGATATGCGAAACGAGATGTGCGGCAAGACAAAGAAGCCGCTGCTCGAGGCCTCAGGAAACATAACATTGAGCAACGTCTCAGCGATTGCCAACTGCGGCATCGACCGAATCGCCGTAGGCGCAATCACCCACTCAGCAAGAGCTGTTGATATTGCACTCGACAGGTAACTGAAGCCATGTCAAGAACCGACCGGCTCGACGTCGACAAAATAGAAGCGAATCTCAAGACCAAACGTATCGGCCGGAAAATACTCGTATATAACAACACTTCAAGCACCAACGACATCGCCGCTGAATACGCACAAAACAAAGAAAACGACGGCATGGCAATCTTTACCGAAGAACAGACAGCAGGTAGAGGAAGAGCAGGTACCAAATGGCACGGCGGGCGGGCAGACAGCGTTCTGTGTTCAGTCGTTTTGACGGATTGCAAATACAATGCCGAATTGCTTAGTCTTGCCTGCGCGGTAGCGGTCGCCGAGGCCATCGGCAAACCAGCCAATAAGCAGACGAAAATAAAATGGCCAAACGACATAATTCTAAGCGGCAAGAAAGTGGCAGGTATCCTGTTTGAATCAAAAGTAATCGATGGAAGTAATGTTTACGTTCTTGGCATAGGAATAAACTGTCACCAAAAGGAGATATCATTCCCCACTGAATTACAACAAACCGCAACAAGTATCGACATCGAAAGCCACTCAGTTGTCGACAGAAACTCGCTGGCAAAGAGATTACTGACCTGCTTAGACCACTGGCTTGAAGTCGCTCAAAAAGACAGCAACAGAGTAACGAACCAGTGGCGTAAGTTAAGTATCCAATTGGGCCACAGAGTAACACTGCTCTACAACCGCAGGAAATTTAACGGTAACTGTATCGGCATAGACCCCGAAAAGGGCCTCATCTTACAACTCGAAACAGGCGCCCGCAAATTCTTCGATGCCGCCCGTACGAGCATTGTTAAGTAATTGTGTTATAAGAAAGTTTCAAAAGGATACGTGATAATGAAGGCAAAGGAATTATTGATTGGGTTTATGATTCCCGCTCTGCTGTCTGCATCTTCATGCCAACAGGCAACAGGACGTCCACCTGCACCGGCGACAGAAAAGATAATCTGCACCAAGGCACCAGCGAAAATGCCAAGGTTAACACCACGACCAACCTCCGTCTCAAGCATCGACAAGCTTCAGGTCGGTCTAAACGGCAGGTGGCACTTTAACCCCAATCCACCGGAGGATTTCTGGAGTACCGATGCGCAGACCAGCACCAGCTGGGCGGACATTGAAGTACCCGGCGAATGGGTCATGCAGGGCTTTTCCGTAGAAAAGGACACCGCCGCCGGTTATCGCAGGCAGTTCACGCTCCCGCCCGATTGGAAAGGTCGTCGCATAAAGCTTCGCTGTGACGCCGTGTACAGCGACGCCAAGGTCTGGATAAACGGCCTTGAGGCAGGACAACACGTGGGAGGCTTCACACCATTCGAATTAGACATTACCGAGCTGGTTGAGTTTGGCCGAGACAATACCATAGCCTTTGCAGTTAGAAATGAGTCTCCTGCTGACACCTTAGCCAGTGGAACATTCTACGCTGCTCATCAACTCGGCGGCATCACACGCAAGATTTACATCTTTGCCGTACCGCAGTTAAACATATCATCGCTACACGTAGAGACAACATTCGACAGGGATTACCGTGATGCGAGTCTGCGTGTAATGATAGAAATAGCCAATGAGGGCGGTCAGGATATTCAGGATGCAGAGGTTCAATTCAATCTGAAAGGCCCGGATGGTAAAGCTATTGCGATCGAACCGAGCACAGTAAAACTGCCAGCCGTTAAAGCCGGCCAAACCATCAAACAAACCATAGAAATTCCCGTAACAGCCCCCAAAAAATGGGATGCCGAGCACCCCAATTTATACACACTCACCTGCCAACTGAGAGTAACAGATAAACTTCTGGAAACAACCCAGCGTCGGTTCGGTTTTCGCCAGGTGAAAATCCGTGAAAGACAGCTTTTCGTGAACAATAGGCCTGTAAAATTGCGGGGTATCTGCCGGCACGAAGTGCACCCGCTGCGGGGGCGGAGTCTGACGCCAGAGTTATGCCGAAAAGACGCTGAGCTTTTTCGCAATGCCAATATGAATTTTATTCGCACGTCTCACTACCCACCTTCGGAGGAATTTCTTGATGCCTGTGATGAATTGGGCATATTCGTAGAAGACGAAGCCCCATTTTGTTGGGCCTTTCGCTGGAAAAAAGGGCAAGATGACCCGAAGTATCAGGAGACAATTGTTCAACAGACATTAGAGATGGTTCAGCGAGACCGCAGCCATCCGTGTATCATTATCTGGTCCACGGCGAACGAGTCGACGTGGGGCTCGAATTTCGAAAAATCGGCTGAAGCGATTCGCAGGGCTGACGCGAGCCGACCACGCATCTTTAGCTGGCATCACGCGCTCGATATTGTATCACATCACTATCCGGGGGCGGATATAAGTGATGAGCTCGCAAGGTTCGATGTGCCGGTCCTTTTTGATGAGTATATGCACCTGAACTGCTACAATCGAAGCGAAGTTGTCACAGACCCGGGCGTTCGTGAGGATTGGGGAAGGTCTCTTGCCAGTGTGTGGGAGAAGATGTACGCTGCCGAAGAGTGTTTGGGCGGGGCCATCTGGTCGGGCATTGATGATATCTTCCACCTGCCTGGCGGTAAGTCAACCGGCTACGGCCCGTGGGGTCCGCTTGACGGCTGGCGGCGAACAAAGCCGGAATACTGGCACATCAAAAAAGCTTATTCACCGATTAAGATTTTCGCCAAAACGGTCGGCGTTCCCAACAAGGGCGAGCCTATAAAACTGGAGGTTGAGAACCGTCACGACTTCACGAACTTGGGCGAAATCAATATCGAATGGACGATAGCCAGCCAGTCCGGCAGAGTCAAGGCCGATATACGACCTCGCGGCACAGGAACAATTCTCATCCAGCCGAAGACGACCGACGTCGCCGGCAAGAGACTTTCGCTACAGTTCTTCAGCCCCCGCGGCTTCATAATTGACAGCTATCTGTTGCCCATAGGCAGTTCCGAAATGACTGTCCCAAAATCCGGTATTCAGGCATGTGGAGGGCTACGGTTACTTAGAGATGAAAATAATTTTGTGGTCAAAGGCGACCGCTTTACCTGGGTGGTTGACCGACGGACAGGGCTGATAGAAAAGGCTGAAATTGACGGCCGAGCCGTTCTTATCGGAGGCCCTACACTGATGGTACTACCTCAGACCGGCGGCAAATGCGAACCAACCTATCACGATGACATTATGCCCTTCACCAACACGTGCAGTCAATGGCAGGTAAGTGATGTCACTGCGGGGCAGAGTACTGACGACGTGGAAATTTGTGTTAAGGGCCGGTACAAAGAAGCCTCTGGTACGTATACAATGCACATCAACAACAAAGGAGAGCTGACGGTTGTGTATCGGTTTAGCTACGATGGCGAAATCAAGCCGCTTCAACCGATGTGGGGCCCGCTCGAGCCGGCAAGGCTGCGACAGTTGGGCATCGTCTTCGACCTGCCAAAATCCTTCAACACTCTCAACTGGCAGCGCAACGCTCTTTGGACCGTATATCCCGAAGACCATATCGGCCGCCCGGAGGGCCAAGCCAGGGCCTTCCGCCGGCGAAAATGGCCAAACATAAAAACCCATACCGAACCCCACTGGCCATGGCACCTCGACAGCAATGCTCTCGGCACTAATGACTTTCGCTCTACAAAACGAAATATAATCTGGGCCTCGCTAAAAGATGCCAACGACTATGGTATTCTCATACGCTCCGACGGAGAACAGAGCACGCGTTCATATCTAGAAGGCGACCGAATCCGTCTGCTCACAGCAGGACATTCTACCGGAGGAAGAGACGGGGTTAGCTTTGGCCATCTCGGTGAGGAGCAGAAACCGTTCGAAAAAGGTTCAGTGTTTGAAGATTCTGTCCGCCTTGAGCTCGTTGGCCCGCCGAGATAGTGTCAGCGCATAAGGCTTAGCAGCCTATTCTGCCGTTGGACTACAGTGTGTAGGGGATATTTGACGCAAAACGGCACTTTCAGCCAATAATCCCGGAACTTGCAAAATCCACAGAAAAGCACGAAAATAAGAAAGTGTAATGCTGACATTTACTGAAAAAACAGAGACCCGTACCATGAAGATACGCGATTGCGGCTTGGCTGACTACCGAGAGGTTCTGCAATTGCAACATGATTTGCGCAAAAAAAGACTGCAGGGCCAAATACCAGACACCGTTTTAATCGCTGAACACCCGTCCATAATCACTCTCGGCGCCAGGCAGAGCGCCAACAAACTGCTGGCCGACCGGGCTGAGCTGGCAAAGCAAGGTATCGACGTCGTTGATATCCGCAGAGGCGGCGGCACAACGGCACATAATCCGGGGCAAATAGTCATCTACCCAATCCTTAATTTGCAGGACATGGGCCTTGGCATCACCGAATATATCAGAGAACTCGAAGCCATGGGCACTGAACTTTTAGAGGAATTGGGAGTCCGTGTAGAAAGGCGAAAAGGCCTGCCCGGCCTGTGGGTGGGTGATAAGAAAATCGCATCCATAGGCGTGCGAGTATCAAAATCGGTGACCTATCACGGCATGGCAATAAACATCCAAAACGACCTAACTATCTTCGACTTTCTTGTACCCTGCGGCCTCGAGGACGTGGAGATGACATCGGTCCTGAAAGAAACGGGCAAAAAGTGCTCCACGCAAGAGGTAAAAGAAAAATTATCCCGGCTGGTTATCAAGCACTTTTCAGGCCCAGGCAATTCCCCCACCACAAGCCAGCACGCAAGGAGACTGCCACCCTGGCTCAAAAGACCCCTGCCAGCCGGAAATACCTATAATAGAACCAGCGGCCTCTTAAAATCGCTGGGGCTGCACACAATATGCTACAACGCCAACTGTCCGAATCGTGGCGAGTGCTGGAACAGGGGCACAGCAACTGTCTTGATTTTGGGTAATGTCTGCACCAGAAGCTGCAGGTTTTGCTCGGTTGCCGGAGGTACCCCCCTGCCGCCCGATTCTACCGAGCCGGACAGGGTGGCTGAGATGGCTGCACGGATGCAATTGAAATACATAGTAATTACCAGCGTTACCCGCGATGACTTGCCGGACGGTGGCGCCGGCCACTTTCGCGACTGCATTAACAAAGTAAGAGAACGGTACCCTGATTTAAAATTCGAGATTCTAACGCCTGATTTCCGCGGCTGCCAGGCCAAGGCCATTAAAATCCTGCAAGACGCTTTGCCTTTCGTATTCTCCCACAATATCGAAACTGTTTCTTCCCTCTATTGCCAAGTACGTCCCGGGGCAGACTACCGACGGTCCCTGACCCTTCTCAAAATGGCCAAGGAAAGCTACCCTGACACCCAGACCAAATCCTCAATTATGCTCGGATTAGGGGAAACTGACGCCGAAGTCGAGCAGGCCCTACAGGATTTGCGCAGCGTGGGCTGCGACAGAATCACAATCGGCCAATATTTGAAACCATCCAAAGATTCTCTCGAAGTTGTCGAATACATAACGCCCGAGAAATTCGACTGGTGGAAACAAAAAGCGGCTGAATTGGGATTCTCCTGGGTAATATCTTCGGCCTTTGCTCGCAGTTCATACTTCGCAGAGCGAGAAGGCACTCGTTAAGACGGCGAAAAACACAAATTAGCACTGCTTATTCGCTGTACAAAGTTTTCTTATTTGACAGGCTAATCTTTATATAGTCTAATCCGCCGCAATATATTTGCAGCCAAGACAAAAATATCAATGGAAACGCTGAAAAAACGAGCAAAACAGGAGAATTTAGTATGCCGAAACGAGACGACATAAAAAAGGTTATGATTATCAGCTCTGGGCCCATCGTCATTGGCCAGGCCTGTGAGTTCGACTATTCCGGTACTCAGGCCTGCAAGGCCCTGCGCAAGCTGGGCTATGAGATAGTGCTGGTCAACTCCAACCCTGCAACCATTATGACCGACCCGGGAATGGCCGATGCAACTTACATCGAGCCGCTTAACCTCCAGACTATGACAAAAATCATCGAAGCCGAGCGCCCCGACGCCCTTCTGCCCAACCTCGGCGGCCAGAGCGGACTTAATCTGTCTTCTGAGCTTGCACGTGCCGGTGTGCTTGATAAATACGGCGTCAAGGTAATCGGCATCAAAATCGACGCCATCAAACGAGGCGAAGACCGAGGTGCCTTCAAAGAAACAATGAACCGGCTCGGCATCGAGATGCCAAAAAGCGAGCTGGCCTTTAGCGTGGAAGAAGCGGAAAGAATTGCCGACCAGCTGGGCTATCCCGTCATAATCCGCCCCGCCTACACCATGGGCGGCACCGGCGGCGGTGCTGTCTTTAACGTTGAGGAACTGCGCACAGTGGCGGCACGCGGCCTTTCTGTAAGTCTTGTTGGACAAATCTTAGTCGAAGAATCCGTTTTGGGATGGGAGGAACTGGAACTGGAAGTGGTTCGTACGCCAAGAGCCAGAAGATTACCGTCTGCTTCATCGAAAACGTTGATGCAATGGGCGTGCATACTGGCGACTCATACTGCACCGCTCCGATGCTCACCATTGAGCCCGAACTGCAGAAAAAACTGCAAAAATATTCCTATGATATTGTTGACGCTATCGAGGTCATAGGGGGGACCAACATACAGTTCGCCCACGACCCGAAAACCGGCAAGGTCGTCGTCATCGAAATCAATCCAAGAACGTCACGTTCGTCGGCACTTGCCTCCAAAGCCACCGGTTTCCCAATCGCGTTTGTCTCTTCACTGCTGGCGGGCGGCCTGACAATGGATGAGATACCATACTGGAGGGACGGGACGCTCGAGAAATATACCCCCTCCGGTGACTATGTGGTGGTCAAGTTTGCCCGCTGGGCTTTTGAGAAATTCAGAGGTGTGGAGGACAAGCTCGGCACACAAATGAAAGCTGTCGGAGAAGCAATGAGCATCGGTAAAAACTATAAAGAGGCTTTCCAAAAATCTATTCGCTCTCTTGAAATAGGCCGACACGGACTTGGTTTTGCGAAAAACTTCAATAAACTTTCTCTCGATGAACTAATGCCTCTGCTGAGCGACGCATCGAGCGAAAGACAGTTCATTATGTACGAGGCCCTGCGTAAAGGTGCCGACATACAAGGCCTTTACGAAAAAACTTACATAAAACCATGGTTCATAGAGCAGATGAAAGAGCTTGTCGAGTTCGAGGAAAAAATCCTCAAATACAAGGGTAAACCACTGCCAGACAAGTTATTAATACAGGCCAAAAAAGACGGCTTCGCCGACCGATACCTCTCAAAGCTGCTCGGCATGCCTGAAGACAAAATCCGCCGACAGCGAACTAGTCTCGGAATGGTTGAAGGCTGGGAACCGGTACCGGTCAGCGGCGTAGAAAACGCAGCATATTACTTCTCCACCTACAACGCTCCCGATAGCGTCCAGGCCAGTAAAAATCGCAAAATAATGGTCCTGGGCGGAGGCCCCAATCGCATCGGCCAGGGAATTGAGTTCGACTACTGCTGCGTTCACGCGGCGTTCACGCTGCGCGACGAGGGATACGAATCGATTATGGTCAATTGCAACCCCGAGACAGTCTCGACCGATTACGATACCTCAGACAAGCTTTACTTCGAACCGCTAACAGTTGAAGATGTACTTAGCATATATGAAAAGGAAAAACCCGAAGGCATTATCGTGCAGTTCGGCGGCCAGACGCCTCTCAATATTGCAGGCCAACTCGAAGAGGCCGGCGTTAAGATAATCGGGACAACACCTGAGACAATAGATTTGGCTGAGGACCGCGACCGTTTCCGCGCTATGATGAAAAAGCTCGGCATACCTATGTCCGAAGCCGGCATGGCAAGCAACCTTGACGAGGCACTCGTCATTGCCAAGCGCCTCGGCTATCCATTGATGGTTCGCCCCTCCTATGTGCTGGGCGGACGAGGCATGGAGGTCGTGCACGATGAAGAAATGCTGCGTCATTACGTCGCCGCTGCAGTGGAGGTTACGCCGGAAAGGCCAATCCTTATTGATAAATTCCTCGAGAACGCCATTGAAGCGGAGGCGGACGCCATCGCCGACGGTACTGATGCCTTCGTCCCTGCGGTTATGGAACACATCGAGCTGGCCGGAATCCATTCCGGCGACTCGGCCTGTGTAATTCCACCGGTCAGCATACCCCAAAAGCACCTAGATACCATTTATGAATACACGAAAAAAATAGCGACAAAACTAAAAGTCGTGGGTCTGATGAACATGCAATACGCGATAGCGGATGACACCGTGTACGTGTTAGAAGCCAACCCACGGGCATCCCGAACCGTGCCGCTGGTCTCAAAGGTCTGCGGCGTTTCAATGGCGCGGCTGGCGACACAGGTCATGCTCGGCAAAAAACTTTCCGACCTCAACTTAAAGCCACAAGAGATTCCGCACTTCGGTGTAAAAGAGGCTGTCTTCCCATTCAACATGTTCCACACGGTCGACCCGCTGCTTGGCCCGGAGATGCGCTCCACCGGCGAAGTTCTGGGCATAGCCAATTCATACGGACTGGCCTTCTTCAAGGCACAGGAAGGGACACAATTGTCTTTACCTTCTGAGGGTGCCGTGCTGATGACCGTCGTCGACACGGACAAGGACTCAATCGTTGAAACGGCTAAAGAATTCACAAAGCTTGGTTTCAAAATAAAGGCCACCGAAGGCACTCATCGTTTCCTCGCAGACAACGGCATCAAGGCTGAACATATCCTGAAAATGCACGAGGGAAGGCCCAACATAGTCGATGCTATCAAAAACAATGAGATTCACCTCGTAATTAATACCCCGTCGGGCAAGCTAAGCAAGCATGATGATTCTTATATCCGCAAGACGGCCATCAAGTACAAGGTCCCTTATATTACCACCACGGCCGCCGCCGCCGCCGCGGTCAAGGGCATTGCCGCGCGTCTTACTGGCCCAAGCACGGTAAAATCGCTTCAAAAATACCATGCAGGCATCAAATAAGTACATAAGCTACAAGTTATTTCCTGCTTGTCTGTCCTTGTACATTCGCGCTATTTTTACGCCTTTTTTAGCTCCCGCTCTCCAATTTACATCGTATATTATTTTAGTTGGTATGAAAAATAGCCGAATTAACTAAATGCTAAACAACGTTAAAATCCGTTATTTTTCCACGATAATTGGTTCGTTCAAATGATACCAGAAGACTCCGACAGCATTGAGCAACTTTTACAAAACGAAAATAAAGGATTACACAACCACAACGAGGAATTCAAACTGCCGGATGTAATCGGCATCCTTCCTGTTCGAAACACCGTCGCGTACCCGGGTACGGTAACACCGCTGGCAATAGGACGTCAAAGAAGCAAAGCCCTAATCGCGGACACAAAGCCCAACGAATCGGTCATAGGACTTGTCACGCAACACAATCCCGAAACCGACAGACCCGACTTCGACGATATCTATTCGGTCGGAACCGTCGCCTCGGTACTGAAAGTCATCAGAATGCCACAGGGCCCGATTCACGTCGTCGTCCACGGCATAGCCCGCTTCAGAATAAAGAAACCGATAACCACTGAACCATACCTAAAGGCACGAGTTCAACTACTCGACGCCAAGGCAAAGATGACAAAAAAGCTTAAGGCACTTATAGTCAGCGTCCGCCAGACAGCAAACCGCGTTATCACACTAAGTCCCAGTGTTCCTGAAGAGGCATCCGTACTGCTGGAAAATATAGAAAATCCTTCCGCCTTAGCCGACTTCTTAGCAGCCAACCTCAGCCTCGACATCGCCGAAAAACAAAACCTGCTCGAGGAACTTGATGCTGCCAAACGCCTCGAAAAAATATCCGTCGCCCTGGCAAACCAGCTTGAAGTCCTGGAGCTAAGTCACAAAATCCAGGGCCGAGTCAGAGAGTCCGTAGAGAAAAACCAGCGCGAATACTTCCTGCAGGAACAGTTAAAAGCCATCCAGTCTGAGCTCGGAAAAGGAGACCTGCGAACAGAAGAACTAAGAGAAATCGGCCAAAATATCAAAAAGGCCAAGATGCCGGAAAAGGTTGAAGCCGAAGCACTTCGGGAGTTAGACCGACTGAGTAAGATTCCCCCTGCTTCGCCTGAATACAGCGTTATCCGAACGTACCTGGACTGGGTCTGTGAATTACCCTGGTCGATTCAGACAGAAGACCGGCTTGATATCAACCAAGCTGAGCGAATACTGAACCGTGACCATTACGACCTGCGTAAGGTAAAAAAACGTATCCTTGAATTCCTGGCCGTCCGCAAGCTGAATCCAACAGGCAAATCCCCAATACTTTGTTTTGTAGGCCCGCCCGGCGTGGGTAAAACTTCGCTTGGCCGATCCATCGCACGGGCAATGGGAAGAAAGTTCATCCGTATATCGCTCGGCGGAATAAGAGACGAGGCCGACATCCGCGGACATCGGAGAACTTATATCGGTGCCCTGCCCGGCCGAATTCTGCAGGAACTGAGAAAGGCCGGCAGTAAAAACCCAGTATTTATGCTGGACGAGCTGGACAAAATTGGAGCCGACTTTAGAGGCGACCCTGCCAGCGCACTGCTCGAAGTGCTCGACCCCGAACAAAACTTCAGCTTCACCGACCACTACCTCGACCAGCCCTTTAACCTTTCCGGCGTGATGTTCATCGGCACGGCAAATTATACCGAGCCGGTCCCGCCGGCGCTTCGAGACAGAATGGAAGTTATCGAACTACCCGGCTACACAGAAAACGAGAAACTCAACATTGCAAAAAAATACCTCATTCCCCGCCAGCTCAAAGAGCACGGCCTGAGCAAAAATCGGCTGAGCATAAAAGATGAGGCAACGCTTGCAATGATTCGCGACTATACACGCGAGGCGGGCGTGAGGAACCTCGAAAGAAGCATAGCCGCCATCTGCCGGGCCGTCGCCACCGAAATCGCCAAGGCCAAGAAGAGGCGGGCGACCATCAGCAAGAAGGACCTCGCCAAAATCTTAGGCCCCCGACAATTCGAATCAGAGTTGGCCCTGCGAACCGGAATACCCGGCGTAGCAACCGGGCTTGCATTTACGCCGGTCGGTGGTGAACTGCTCTTTATCGAATCAGCTTCTATGCCCGGCAAAGGTGGGCTGATGCTGACGGGCCAGATAGGCGATATTATGAAGGAAAGCGCACAGGCGGCATTTTCCATCGTAAAGGCAAATGCTAAAAAACTAAGAATTGATGCCAACAAATTCAAAAAGTTTGACTACCACATCCATGTCCCCGCAGGAGCAATCCCCAAAGACGGCCCAAGTGCGGGCGTCGCGATGTTCACATCGCTGGTCAGCCTGCTTCTTGGAAAAGCCACACGCCCGGAGGTGGCTATGACAGGCGAAATCACTCTCCGCGGTCTGGTTTTGCCGGTTGGCGGCCTGAAGGAGAAAATCTTAGCCGCAAAACAGTCCGGCATAAAAACTGTCATCCTGCCTGCCAGAAACAAAAAGGACATCCCAGAAGTACCTGCCGAGGCAAAAAAGGGCCTCAAATTCGAATTCGTCAAAAACACCACAGAAGCCCTAAAAATCGCCCTGAATACCGAATAAATACAATTCTATGTTACTTACAGTTATCCTTCACTCCGAAATCGCGCGTGCTACTTTCACTACGTCAAGCATTTCAGCTACATCATGGACGCGGACGATTGAGACGCCAGCTGCAACACACAAGGCAACCGTAGCAGCGGTGCCGAATATTCGCTCAGCAGGATTTTCTCTGCCGGTGATTTTTCCGATAAAGCTCTTTCTACTTGTCCCCACAAGCACGCGGTAGCCCGTTGAGACAAACTTATCTAAGTTCTGTAATAACAGGATGTTATGCCCTAAGGTTTTACCGAAACCGATTCCCGGGTCGATGAAAATTCTCTCTTTTAGTATGCCGAAAGCCTCAGCTCTCTTTGCCCGCTCTAATAGGAATTGCACGACCTCAGCGACAACATCATCGTACTTCGGCTCAACCTGCATAGTTCTCGGTGTGCCCTGCATGTGCATCAGAACAACCGGCACCTGTTTCTCACCGGCCAATTCAGCCATCCTCTCATCACTCAACGCCGTAATATCATTTATCATTGACGCCCCCGCCTCCAAAGCCGTTTTGGCAACCTCAACGTCATAAGTATCGATACTAATCGGAACATCTATACTCTTCGAAAGTTCCTCCATCACTGGAACAACACGTCGTATCTGCTCCTCCGCAGAAACCACCTCCGCTCCCGGTCGGCTCGATTCGCCGCCAACATCTATTATCGCAGCACCCTCTGACGCCATCTTCACCCCATGTTCGATGGCCTTGTCCCTGTCAAGAAACTCTCCCCCATCACTGAAAGAATCCGGCGTAACGTTCAAAACCCCCATAACAATACAACCCGCCGAAAAATCCAACCGCCCTCCCGGCCATTCTAATATCTTCTTATGTGCCATATCAAACCTTGAACCCAATACCACCCAGCTTCGCCGCTAATGATTCACACGGCCTCTCAAAGACTATCTCAGTATTTTGAAATTCCCTGCGCACGGGATAATTTTTCCGCAGGTCATCAAAGAACTTCGCCCGCTCTCCTTCCGGCACCATTGCGATTTCCCTGGTATTAAAATCATCCCTGTTGATCGCATATACCTGCTGTACTATTTGGTGAATAATATCCTGCTCCTGGCCGGTGTCAGGGCCTACTTTCAACTCGCCGACATCAGGCTCGGGCAGAAAGTCATCAACATCATATTTTGTCTCAAGTCCGAAATGCTCGCATACCACCCTATATATCATAATCATCCCCGCGACTTTACCATCAAGCGAGTAGCCCGCGATATGTGGCGTCGACAAGTCAACTATCCGCAACAGTTCAAGGTCTATATTTGGCTCATTCTCCCAGACATCAAGCACAACAGCACCCAGCCTGCCCGACTGAATCGCACCCTTCAATGCGATTGTATCCACCACTGCCCCGCGAGAAGTATTGATAAAGATACATCCCGGCTTTAGCGACTTGAAAAACCTTTCATCAGCCAAATGAAACGTTTTATCAATGCCGTCAAAAGTAAGCGGCGTATGAAGCGTTATAAGATCACAATCGACAAGGTCTTCTAAAGGCAGGTATTTCGTGTTGCCTGTCTGTCGCTGTAAAGGCGGGTCATTGAGATAAACTTTCATACCTAACGCTCTTGCTTTTTTCTCAACTTTGCTGCCGACATTACCGACTCCAACGATACCTATGGATTTACCCTGTAATTCGATTTTGTGCTTCTTGGCTACTGAAAGCAGTGCCGCCAGGAGATATTCCGCCGCTGAATTTGCGTTCGACCCCGGGGCAGAGGCAAAACCAATATTATTACTCAAAAGGAATTCGGTATCTACATGGTCAAAGCCGATAGTGGCAGTACCTACAAAACGGACGCTACTTCCAGCTAATAAATCCGAATCCACCCGCGTTATGCTGCGTACCAACAGGACATCAGCATCAGCTATAATCTTTGACGTTATCTCCCGGCCGGAAACAACCTCAACCTCGCCAATAGACGAAAAACAGTCCTTCACAAACGGAATATTCGCATCTGCAACTATCTTCATGGCAAAACTAAAGCTCAAAGCCGGCTATTTTTGTCCCGCAGTCGGGACACGAGCTTTCTTTTACATGGTTGGCAAGTATCCTGTAGCCAACGCGCTCAATCAACACACTACCGCAGCTATAGCAGTAAGTGCTCTCAGACTTTGACCCCGGCACGTTACCCAAGTAGACATAATGCAGCCCGGCCGCCTTGCCTATCTGCTCAGCACGTTTGAGACTGCTCACCGGCGTAGAAACTGAATCTTGATACTTATACTGTGGATGGAACCTGCTGATATGCCAGGGAACGTCAGGACCGGCCTCATTGACAATAAAATCGGCAAGCTGCTTTAACTCATCTTCGGAATCATCTTCGCCGGGGACCAGCAGCGTCGTAATCTCCATCCATATATCAGTCTGCTTGGCGATGTACTTAATTGTATCGAGCACCGGCTGCAGCCTTGCCTTGCACAGCCGCTTGTAGTAATCCTCACTAAAGGCCTTCAGGTCGACGTTTATACCGTCGAGCCATTCCTTGGCAAAATCGATCGCCTCAGTCGTCATGAACCCGTTACTGACGAAGACATTCGCCAGCCCCCTTTCTTTCCCTAAGCGTCCGCATCCGTTACACAATTCCATAAAAATCGTCGGCTCGGTATAGGTATAGGCGATACTCGCACAGTCATACCGAACCGCCGCCGCTACAATCTGCTCAGGGCTTATAGCTTGTCCGTCAATTCGTCCATCCTCAATAGCCGCCTGGCTTATCTGCCAGTTCTGACAGAACTCACACCGAAAGTTACACCCCATCGTGGCCACGGAAAAACTCTGCGTGCCCGGCTGAAAATGAAATAATGGCTTTTTCTCAATAGGGTCGGGATTAGCCGAGCAAACCTTGTCAAACGTCAGCGAATATAATACACCGTCAATGTTCTTGCGGACGCAGCACCTGCCCAATTTGCCATCATCAATCACACACCGCCAACTGCAAAGCTTACAGCATACCTTCTTATCCTCCCCCGATTCCCAAAGTACGGCTGTTTTAAGACCATTTTCCTTCATACTGTTACCGCCTATTGTAACTCATCTCGCAGCCTTTTAAAGCTAGCGATCATCACCCCGTTTCCCGGACACACTTCACCGACCAAACAGAGGTTACCCATTATATATATATCACAAATACGCCTCTGCCAAAATCTTAATTGGATGAATGACTGTTGCGCCGGTCAGGTGCTCTATCTGCATTTTGCAGGCGCTGCATTCGGTTAATACATAGCAAGTCGGATGCTCGGCCAGGGCTTCTTTTAATTTTGCAGCTATCTTACTGGATAATTCGTAGTTTTTCTTCTGCATGCCGAAAGTTCCTGCCAAGCCGCAGCAGCCGGCATCAAGCTCGGTAATCACAACAGGCCCAAGTCCTTTCAAAAACTCTATACTCGCCCGGCCAGCCCCAAGAGCATATAAATGGCATGGGCAATGATAGACGTAAGTCCGTGACACCGGCTCCCTGACAGGCTTTAACCTGCCCTGCTTTGATAATTCCAGAAGATAACCCATCAGTTCATACGTATTTTCGCAGACAAGCTTGGCATCGTCGCCCGCAACAAAATGCCGAAGCTCATTTTTCAGACACAATGCCGCACCCGGCTCAGAGCAAACGATTTTATACCCGTCCCGCACCACCTTAGCCAAATGTTTTACACTATATGCCAAATCCCGCTTGGCTGTCTTGACGTCACCATAACAAATAGCCGGCAGCGGCGCGGGACGCTGTTTAGGCAAAATCACCTCAATACCATTAGTCCGCAGAACCTCAAGCACCGCAAAGCCTAATTCGTGGTCGTCATAGTTCGCATACGTATCCACAAAATAAGCAACCTTATCAACCGGTCTCTCAATGGGCTCGCACGATGCAAGATATTTGCGTCCCTCTCTCAGGAAGGAACGGCGCCCAAACTTAGGCATAGCTCTTCGCCTGTCAAGACCGGTAGTCCTCTCAAGCAGCCACTTAAAGAAACCCAATCGCATCATCCAATTCGAGACAGGCGCAAAAACGCTCGCCGCCGTACTAAGATAGCGATTGTGACTTAAAACCGACTCTGCACGCCTCAGCCCCCTGCGTTTAACATACTCTGCCCGTGCTGCGACCATCAGCTTTGACACGTCCACCCCCGAAGGGCACTCCAGTGAACACGCCTTACAATTCACGCACAAATCCAGGAATTTCCTAAATTCCGGCGACTCAGAATCCTCCTGCTCTATCTGGCCGGTTGCCCAGCTACGTAGAACATTGGCCTTGGCTCTTGAACTGCTCAGCTCATCACCCAGCGCACGAAACACAGGACACGCTCGCAAGTCGGATTCGGTGCTAAGGCAAGCCCCGCAACCGCTGCACTGCTCAAGCTCAAAACGAAATTCATTTTCGCCAAACGCCAAATCGGTCTTGAGTCTTTTCGGCAGCAACCTATGCACCGCCCGCAAATTCTTAACCATAACATCAGCATCGTCACTAATGATTTTGCCGGGATTCATTAAGCCATCAGGGTCGAATACATTCTTGACTTTGCGCAGCAACTCATAAAACTCATCACCATACTGCTTTTTGATAAACGCCGCCCTGACCAGCCCGTCAGCGTGCTCAGCGCTAATCGTTCCACCCAATGACCAGGCAAGCGAGAAAACATCATCGGCTATCGCCCGCATCTTCTCGACCTCGGCTGGCTCGCTCAGGTCCATATAAGGCCTTATATGCAGCTCGCCGTCGCCGGCATGGCCGTAAAAGCTCATCGCAATACCATACCTCTTGCCCAGCTTCTCCAGCGCCGTTATGTACTTACCAAGACGCTCCTTTCCCACAGAGACGTCCTCGATAAAGGGCACCGGGTGCCTAGCCCCCTTTTTCCTGTCAAGAAGCGGCACGGCATCCTTCCGCGACTTCCACAGACGCTGCTGCTCAGCTGGCTCGGAAACGGTCCTCCGTCCCGCTGCTAACTTTCCAACCGCTGAGTCAGTTTTTTTTATCTTCTCTCTTACCTGCTCGGCTGTTCCACCAATATGCTCAACCAAAAGAACTGCGGCCGCCCCGGTAGGCAGCACATCACGATATTGCGGCAAAGCCTCAATTGCCATATCAATCAAAGTCTTGTCCATCAACTCGCACGCCGAGGCGCCACTGTTAACAATAATCGGTACAGCCTTTGCCATCTTCGCAAGAGAATCGAATTCAAGCTGCAATAACGCCCTTGCCGGCGGGACCACAACCGTCCTAAGAGTAATCTTAGTAAAAACGCCTAACGTCCCTTCCGAGCCTGCCACCAGCCTCGCCAAATCAATCTTACCATCATGACATACCCCAGCCGTGCAATAGCCACTACGATTCGACTTACCCTCAGACACTGCTTTTGCAGTAATCTCCTCGCTTTCTGAAAGAACACTCAGGCACTGTCTGGCAATCGAACCAAGCTTCTCGTCTTCTGCCTCTGCCGGGTCAAGATCATTTCTCAACTCGACGACACTGCCGTCAGCCAGTATCATCTCAACGCCTTCCACGTAATCCGCCATATAGCCGTACTGAAGCGAATGAGCACCTGTGGCATTATTGGCCACACACCCCCCCACCGTTGCGCGATTGCCGCTTGATGGGTCCGGTCCAATCTGCCGTCCATACTCAGCCAGGCGGCCATTTAAGTCGTCCAATACCACCCCAGGTTCACAAAGCGCCAGCTCGCCGTTATCCTCTAAACTGATAATATCATTCATATAACGGGCCATATCAAAGACCACACCGCTGCACAACGCCTCGCCCGCCACTCCGCTTCCCGCGCCGCGGGCAACAACCGGTATACCCTTTGTGCTGACATATTTGATAACAGCAACCACGTCGGCAGTGTCATGCGGCGCAACGACACAACCGGGGATTATCTGATAAATGCTGGCGTCGGTGCTGTACGCAACCCTGTGCAGTACATCCGTAAAGACGTCACCGCGCACGGCTTTGGCCAAATCGCTCGCGATCTTTTCCGGCATTTCACCCATCGCCTCTGCTATTCCTCAAAATCGCGAGCCAGAAATTTTGCTTGGGAAATGCTCCCGCTCGCCCGCAGAACCGCAAGGTCACCTTCGCTGACCTGGCCGTGAATGAACTGCTGAACTACAAGATGGGGATGATTGCGTATATGGTCGGCATCGCCGTCGGCAATAATCTTGCCGTTATGCAGCATCACCATGCGGTCCGCTATCTTGTAAGCGCTCTTCATATCGTGTGTAACAACAATTGTCGTCTCACCAAGCTCCCTCTGCAGCTTCAAAATAAGCTCGTTGATTATGTCTGCACGAATAGGGTCCAGCCCCGTCGTTGGCTCATCATACAAAATCACTTCCGGATTAAGCGCGATAGCCCTTGCCAGTGCCACTCGCTTGCGCTCACCGCCGGAAAGATTGGCCGGATAATAACTCTGAAAACCGTCAAGACCAACCATTGCCAGCTTGGTCTTGATAATCTCCTCCGCCTGCCCCCAGTCGGTTACCTTATAATGCTGACGTATCGGAAACATTATGTTTTCAGCAACACTAAGGCTGTCGAACAACGCCCCCTCCTGAAAGAGAAAGCCGTAATGCGTACGTATCTTGTTTAACTCGCCCTCGTCCAGGTTGTCAATCCGCTTTTTCTTAAAATAAACCTCACCTGCACTGGGCCGCAGCAGCACAATAAAGTTTTTTATCAAAACTGTCTTGCCGCATCCGCTCGGCCCAATCACTACGGTCGTCTTGCCCTTCTCTATCGCCAGAGAAATATTATCCAGAACAAGATTATCACCAAACCTTTTCGTAAGGTTTTTGACGACAATTATACTGTTGTCGTCGCTACCCTGCGTCCGACTTCTCTGCTCGACCTTTTCCACTTTTTCCTCTCTTCTACCCACCATCAAACCAGACTCTTGAGCGGCCAAAATGTATTGTAAATCGCCTTGAAAATCACCCCCAGCGCAAAATTTATCGCCAATATCGAAATGAAACTCGCCACAAATGCCTCCGTGCATGCCTGCCCTACGCCGTGAGCACCTTCCCTGCACGTAAAGCCCTTATAGCAGCTGATACACGCAATGGCGGCTCCAAAGAAAAACCCCTTTACAACTCCAACAGTCACATCCCATAGTTCCACGCCCGCTGCGCTAAAACTCCAATACGCCCGGCTGTTAATCTCTAATTGAATAACGCTGACGAAATACCCGCCCAAAATACCAAGTGAATCCGCATAGATAATCAGACCAGGCGTCAGCAGCAAACACGCCAGCACCCGCGGCGCAACCAGATATCGCATGGGATCCGTACCCATGCTCCTGACCGCGTCAATCTGTTCGGTAACATTCATCGTCCCCAATTCCGCGGTCAGCGCCCCCCCGATACGACCCGCCAACATAACCGCCGCAAGAACAGGCCCTAACTCCTTCACCACAGAGACATTAATTAACACCCCTAAGTGCTCTTCCAGGCCAATACCCGCCAACTGGTCGTACGCCTGAATCGCCAGCGTCATCCCCACAAACGCTCCGGTTATCATTATCACAGGCACGCTGCGAACACCAATGATATGCATCTGCGCCCATATAAGCGGATAACTCCCTGTCCTCACACAACTGTGCATAGACACAATCAGCGCCCGCCAGAAGAACCTCGCGAACCGCCCCACATCGCCTACGTCTTCTACCGCCCTGGCTCCCAGCATGCCAATCATAATATTTTACTCCCAAAACCTCATCAAATCCGATTCTAGCTCCTCATTTCTTGCTCATTCTTGACAGCCGCACTAACATAATACTAAACATCCAACATTAAATAGTCAATTAGAAAGGCCATCACCACTCCAAGCGGCCTTGCTCTGCGTAATTCTGAATCTCCTTATCAGGTGCCCTTCTCCTTTAACACAAGGGCCAGCATGCCTCCCACCACGGAAGCATTCAGACGTAATACTCTCCCGCTCCTTCTATTCACACAACCCGCTTTTCTGCGTAATCCCAGTTAACCAAAGCTTCATTGGTGTCGCACCACAGCCATCCTCCAATAGGCGACACCAATCAGATCATCCGAAGGGATATGTTTTCCACCATGTCCAGACGTCTTTTCCGACGGCGCTTTATAGTCCTCGCATCTGATTCTACCTTCTTATCGCTGGCAGCTATCTGTAGGGCCTCCAGTGCTGTCGCAGCGAACAAATCGGCCCCGATTTCCTGCCAAAGCCCTTCCGCCCGGTTAAACAGCCCGCCTGATGCCATTATTCGCATATTCGGCCACGCATTTATATCCTTTATAGTATCTATCAGTCGCCGGACATCAGGTGCCTGCTTTGGGCCGATACCGTAGATAAGCAGTATTTCGGGGGCATATTCGTGTATGAAGGCAAGAATATCGTCATTTGTCAGGCCCCCGCCCAGAAATTTGACTTCCCAGCCATCGCTCTCGAACAAATCGGCCATTATTTGGGCACCAAGCTCCTGCAACTCGGTTTGGGCGCAGCAGATGACTACTTTCTTGTTCTTACTGGGCCTTCGGGGCAGCTTATTTTGCAGCTGGTCCACGATTGTGCGGTTAATTCTGGTCGCTAAGTGCTCCTCCGAGGCCGTAATGCGGTCAGAACGCCATAACTGCTCGACTTCGACCATAATAGGCCAGATTATGTTGACGTAGACCAAATTTGCGGGCATTCCGCTTTGGAGGGATTGTTCGATTGCAGCGCGGCAAGCTTTTCTATCGCCTGCGAGGAGGCTGCCTAAGTAACGCTCGAGGATGACTTCTTTTACCATGATTTTGTCTCCAAAACTGTTATCTGTTTACTGTATCTTGCCTATTATGCCGCTGAGAAGGTTTGGCGGCTTGGCAAATGTTAATATAGGTAATATAGTATCGGGAGAAGTGTTTGAAAAACTTTAGTTAAACTGGGTAACGGGGGGATTTTAGGCAGCCTAAATTACAGTCAAAAATGCGTGTTTTGGGGATATTCGGGTGTTCCAAAGCACCCTTGATATTGTGCTGAAAATGGGGGTTGGGAATTTGACAGGTGCGAGGTTCCCTTTGATTTTGGGCTTAAAATGGGGGTTGGGGGTGTTGGAAAGTGTTTCAAAGTGTGAAAATTTGGGAAAAACTCAGAAAAAGGGGTGGAATGGCGCTCGAATAAGTGTTTGAAAGTGTTTCAAAGTGTGAAAATATTTGAAAATTTACGAAAAATTTAGCGTTAAAATGGGGGGTTTGGAGGGGCGAAGGAGTGGCGGAGTTGGGGCCGGCGCTCAATATACACTATTTAAACTAGTGTATATCTTGGAGGAAAACTGCGCGTTTTGTCAAATGTGTTGTCGATTTGCGCGAGATTTTGAGCGGCCGGATAGGTAAATCAAAGATTAAAAATCAAAATGCAAAAATACAGATAAAAATGCAAAAGAGGGTTGACGGGGTGGGGGCCCCCTTAGAGTCCGGTGGACTCTGGGCAAGGGGGTGCCTACGGCAGGGGTAAATAGGATTGGCTACTATTTAGAGAGGAAAATAAAAATATTGGGGAAAATCGGGAATTTTCTTGACAGGTAACGTCGGATAGGGTAAACGATATATCACCGTTTCGTACTGACTGTTTAAGGAATATTATACACCCACCTCAGACTGGCAGGTGGAGGAGCGGCAGTATGTGGTGTTGTTCACAAACTGGAAATTCCATTCTCGAAGTGTTAGCGGTCTATCTAGGTACATTTCTGCTTCTGCCAATGTCGAGGAAAGGAATGGTTGGTGAGGGCAAGGCATATGTGTTGAGGGCAAATTCACGTATAATTACGAGTCCATATTTACGAGTTCTAACAATGATGATCTATATAGAATGCGATTATAGGCTTTTTCGGGAGGATTAAGCATGGCAAAGAAAATATCAGTGATCACAATTTCTTTGATGATTATTCAGTTCTGCTGTATTGCTGGGGCAGAAACTACCACCGTAAAGTGTGGTACGGCATTTTCAAGTTTTCAGCCCAGTTATGGCGAATACGAATTTTCTGATGACGGGGTAATCATTCTAGGAGATGGTTACAAAGAGTGTAAAATGATATATCGTTTTTACTTCCCACCACCAAATGGAAGTCGTGAAGTGACCACATTAGAGATTGATATATCTGGCTCTGGGGATGTTACAACTGTATTATTTGGTGGCTATGACTTTGGATCATTTTCAGATTTCACATCATGGGGATTTTCACTTAGCAGCATAAGGGACATGTTACAATCTTCTGGTGACGGTGTTGGCGGATATTACATTGAAATAGAAATAGATGTTTTAAACAAATGGGGCGGTTTGAATCCTGGTGACAGATATGAGTTAGAAAAAATAGTGGTGAGGTACGATTATTCCGGTGTGCCCAGCACATACGTACACAATTTTGTGGAAGCCTATAGTGGATATCTTGCGATCTCAGAATATGCAAGCAAAGTTGATACATATTGGGGAACAGACGCTGTTTCAGACCAGTTTTTCCTTGACAGTACCCGGCTATGCTATGCTTTTGCCAGCATCTTCACTGGCCTGGATACCTCTACTCCCTCACAGACAGCGCTTAGCTTTGCAAATGCTCTGCAGCGTGTCTTTGACTTGGGGGACCTTTTCCAGGCAATTGTCGACGGCTATTGGGATCACATTGAATTTATGAGTGAATACTACTGGGAGCGGCCGGATGGAGTTGATATTGAAGGAGTATGTAATTCTGCTACCACAGAACTTGGAGATTTAGCCAACGCATGGAAAAACCTTGCCTTCGACGGAGAGATAACCGGTGCGGACGAAACGACTATTTTACAGGCCATAGTAGACACCAGCGACTCCTTAGGGACCTTGCAGAACAACATGGATGACGCCACTAATGGGTTCAAAGGATTATACTACCTTTATCAAACACGAGGTAGCGGCGATGAAGGCAGTGGTGACGGTGATATCAAGGCTGAAATGCTTCTAAATTCGTTCGCTCCGCTCATTTGGTATGATTATGACATGACAACTCAACCACAGGCAAAAAGTGATAGCTTCTTATTGACACTTATAGACAGTATATCAGAGCAGCCAAGCGAGTTTGGTGCCGGTGATATATCAACAGCAGTCGAGGATGCGAACGTCAAAGAGACAACACCTAACACCAATTATGGTGACTCTACAACTTTACTTGTGAGCAGGGAAGTCGGGGGTGCTTATTCTCACGGTTTAGTCAAATTTGACCTCAGCTACATCCCAACTGGTGACATCGTGGACTCGGTCGAGCTAAGGCTTTCGGTATCAGACTATCCTACTTCTGTTTATGAGCATCTGATAAGCATTCGACAAATACAAGGCTCATGGTCTGAATATGGTGTTACATGGAACAATATGCCACTCAATCTTGCTGCACCGCCCTCTGGAGATCCAATAATTTGCACATACATAGATCAGGGCGACATACCGGTTTGGACTTGGGATTCTGGCACGTATCCAGACTTGATAACGTTGGTTCAAGACTGGGTTGATAACCCCGGTTCAAACTACGGTATAAGCGTGGTAGGTCATCCCGGAAATCCTGGTGTCACTTTCTACAGCAGGGAAGAACCGAACCCTAGTCTAAAGCCTAAATTGCTAGTTAGCCATAGCACACCGGCACCACCGATAGGTTCACTAACTGTAATAATACAGCCCACAGAGGTGCAAGGCAGTGGGCAATGGCGTCTGGCAACTGGTCCTGATACAAATTGGAAATCGAGTGGTGATACTATTACCGACATTTTGACTGGTCCATACTCACTTCAATTTCAGGATGTAAGCGGCTGGAAAAAACCAGCATCGAGGAGCATAACAGTAGCAGAAGGTAATAATTCAGAGCAAGGCACATATATTCGCTTGCCCGTTATAAACAATGTTGCACCCTTAGAAGGACCACCTGGAACATTTATGCAAATTGATGGGCAATATTTCGGCAGTACCACTGGAAATGTTATATTCACGGGCGGATCTATGTCAGAAATTCTTTCTTGGAACGAAAACCAAATCCTGTGTCGGGTCACTAGTGGGGCCATGGATGGAGATATGGCTGTTGTGAAAGTAGGTGATGCAGCCAGTGTTGCCGCGAACTTCGATGTTACTGATCCTAGTATTATTTATGTGAACCATATTCATACACCTAATATTGAAAATGGTACCACACAGTATCCGTTCAGCACTATACAACGAGGTATAGAGGCAGCTACAAGCGGTGATGAGATTATAATAACCGCAGATACATACAGTGAAGATGTGTCCTGCGGTGCAGGGATTGAACTCCATTTTACGGGAGATTCAACAATAGACGGCCAATTTACAACGGGTACAGGAAGCGATGTCATATCTGATGGGAACCTGGCGGTCGTAGGAATCGCCCAGTTAGGTGGAGATGTTAACACAGTAACCAGTCTGACCTTTCAAGCCTCAGTAACTGCCCACGGAACGGACCAGCTCTTTGATGCAGGAACTGGCACCTTGCTTGCGGTGAGTGCGATAACGAAAACTACCGCCGGCAATCTCACGCTTTCAGGCGATACTTTGGTCGATCTCGACGGCATCGTAGATGTTCAGAATGGCTCACTGACAATAGAGGATGCTTTTCAGGCTGCTGCGAACCTCCAGGCAAGTGTAGATGTAACCTCCGATGCGGCGGCAACATTTGATGGTTCTGTCGGCCAAACTATGCAGGCTGTTGGCGGGACGCTTTGGGCCAAGAATACCATTAGCAAAACAACACCAGGTAGTCTCATACTTGGTGGTGGCACGCAAATAGATCTTGATGGTGCTGTAACCTCTGAGATTCTACAGCTAAACGGTGATACGGTTGTTGCCAGTGGTCTAACGTTGGCAGTTAGCGTTGATTTTGTTGTTGCCGACGGTAAGAGCCTGATAGGTGAGGGCCCATTGACTCTTGACGCAGGTGACAACATAACTCTCGGCGGAACAACTCAAGCTGCTGGTAAGCTGACAGTTAGTGCCGTCTCCGATATGCTAGCTAAGGATACGGTTACAACAACCTCTGGCGATATAGAGATTTGGGCAGCGGATACCACAATAGACCTGGATGGGGATGTTGCGGCGGATGGGAACCTTTTATTGAATAATAACACAATAGTCGCGCCGAGCAGGACGTTAAGTGCTGGCAGCGACGTTATTCTGTCAGATGGCAAGACATTGACCGGGGAAGGTGCCCTTACTGTTGACGCAGCTAATGACATCACCCTTGGCGGCACAACTCAATCCGGAACATTAATCTTAACTGCCGATTCGGACGCCAATGGGACAGGTAACGTGGAACTAAAAGATTCTGTTACATTGACATCGGGTAGCTTTACGTCAAGCGGGATTGATTTTAACAATCCCAACAGTCCAGTTACAACCAATGGTGGAAATATTGCCGTCAATCACGATGGCATCGTAACTTTGGGGGAAGATTTGAATCCCAATGGCGGGACAGTAAGCGGTACTGCAACTCAAGTGATAGTAACTCCTCTTGGGAAAATCCAGGATGGCATTGATGTATCCTCCCCGGTGGAGATAGGCGATATAATGGTTCAATCGGCGACGTACACCGGCCCTGACAATATAGATATCGACTTCAGGGGCAAGGCACTAACTCTCCACAGCGGGAGTGGCCCAGAAAGCTGCATAATAGATTGCAATCAACAGGGTCGAGGTTTTTACTTCCACAGCGGAGAGGACCACAATTCAATTCTGGATGGTTTTACAATTATCGACGGCTATTCGGACGAGTGGCCAGCAGGTGCTGGAATCTTCTGCTCCAGTAGTCCCATAATCACTCATTGTACAATTATAGGCTGTTGGGCGGGGGGGTGGTCTGATGGAGGAGGGATTGTCGTGCAGGATTCTGGTCCTGAGTTCAACGGTTGCATTGTTGTCGCTAATTCGGCTTGGTATGGTGGAGGAATATACTGCTATGGAGGCAATACTAGAATCAGGAACTCTTTAATTGCCGGTAATTACGCCATAGATTTATATGGTGGTGGGGTATGCTGTTCGAGCGGTAACCTGAGCATCAGCGAAAGTACGCTTGTCGGTAATTTTTCGGAAAATGCCGGCGGTGCAATAGCGTGTCGTGGAAGCGAGGCAGAGGTCAAAAATTGTATTATTTGGGACAATGTTGCCCTGTGGGGCAGCGGTATCTACGTAGGCCCGCCTGGTGAGTTAAGTACTGTCACGATTAGTTACAGTGATGTGCAGGACGGCAGGAGTGGTGTCCACGTTGTACCCACCTGTACGTTAAATTGGGGTGTTGGCAATATCGATGTCAATCCTGGTTTTGTTAGCCCGGGATACTGGGACCCATGGTATTGGATTAATGGTGATTATCATTTGCTGCCGGATTCACTGTGCATCGATGCCGGCGACCCGAATTACATGACTGATGCCAATGACTTCGACATAGATGGCAATCCACGTGTTATTGGCGGCAGGATAGATATGGGATTTGATGAATACAACCCAGATAAGTTTCCGGATTTTGACGGCAACAAGATAGTTAATTTTGTGGACTTTGCCATCTTAGCGTCTTACTGGACCGAATACAGCTGCGCTTGGCCAGATTGGTGCCAAGGCAGCGACTTAGATGAGAGCGGAGGAGTTGATTCTCATGACCAGAGGATATTTGTTGACTACTGGCTTGAGCAAGAACCCATCAGGTTCCATTATTCTCCCCTGGATACCGATCCCTGCTGGCCAACCAGTGGAGAGTGGGCGTTTGGCGAACCAAACGGTCAAGGGGGAAGCCAACATGGGAATCCAGACCCAAGTAAGGGTTACACAAGATCGAATGTTTATGGCGTCAATCTAAACGGTGACTACGACCACACTACCACGGGCGGACCATATTATGTTACCACTGAGCCATTTGATTGCAGCCTTTATAAAAATGTGAACTTGAAGTTTGCCAGATGGCTCAATACCGATGACCCAGCATATGTTGAAAGCACAGTAGAGGTATCTAACAACGGCACAAGCTGGGCTATGGTTTGGGAACATACTGAAAGGGCCGAGATAACGGATGATAGCTGGCGAATAGTAAAGTATGATATCAGCAGCGTAGCGGATGAGCAGGCAACGGTATACATCCGCTGGGGTTATGAAATACTACCAGAAGCTTATCCCTACTCAGGCTGGAATATAGATGATCTCGAGCTATGGGGAAATCCTAAGTAGAATTGAGATCATAAAACCGTTACGATTCAATCCTCCCTGCAGAGGCGGATGTTGATACGGAGAATAGTGGAGCCGTGCCGAAGCATAAGGCGCAAGGTTATCTTGGCGGCGGGAATGTCCAGATTCACCAGAAATAAGATTGTCGATTGGTAATTTGGGGTCGCGGGCCAGAACCTTCGACTGCGCGGTGGTGCGCACCGCTCCGCTCAGGATGACGACAGAGATTACCACATCGCGTGCCTAGCACGCTCGGCGCAATGACAAAGGGCGGCTCGTCGCTCGTGAAGCGTAGTTCGCCAGATAAGGCTGACCAGGTCGGCACGAGGTCAGATTAAGTCTGCGAGCTTTACGGCCTTCAGGACATTTCTGGCCTGCGTGAAGGCCCTGTCGGAGGTCTTAGTGGCCCTGGTTGCAAACTTATCTCTTGGCGCATGGTCAGAGAGCATCAGGTCACATGTGAGCGGGCCCTCGACGGCTTCGATAATCTCAAGCAAAGTAATCTTTTTTGGTGATCTTCCCAGAGAGAATCCACCGCGCGGCCCTCTTTTGCTTGTCAAGACGTTGACCCTGACTAAGTGCTGCATTATCTTAAAGAGATACTCGAGGGGGATTTTATAGTGGTTGGCAATATCATGACTGAGAACAAGCCCCTTTTGCTGATTTTGGGCGATGTAGCCCACCGCTAAAAGGCCGTAGGCCGTGCTGCCACTGACTTTCATTTCGGTCTCCTTAATAAGGCGCCATTTTCGTGGCTGTAATAGTAACAAACTGGGCGTAAACCTGCAAGGGGCGTTTTAGATAAAAAAATGTCTGAACAGGCAAGGGGGCAGGCGGAGTGAGAAACGGGATGAAAGATGATTTTTAGGGGGGCTTTTAGAGTTTGACTTTCTTCGGGCTGTCGGGTATTGTAAGGGGTGAAAAGCAGAGTGGCGGGATGCCGGTGGCTAGTGGATGGGTGGTGAGGTATGGCGGGCAAGCGAAGGAGTTGGCAGGTGGGAGCAGAAAGATGAAGAAGAAGCAAGAGTTCGGGCGTAAGATAATAGAGCTGGTGGACGGTCTGCCGATATTTCCGCATGAGATCGACAAGCTTCTGGCGGCAGCGCTAAAGCCGAGCGAAGAGCGAGGGGAAATACTTCGTCTGATGGAGAAGGAGCCGGAGGCCCGCAAGGAGCTGCTGGAGCTGACGAGGTCCTATTATGCAACGGATGAGGAGATTGAGACGACGGAGGAGGCAGTGGAGCGATTCGGGGTGCAGAATCTGGTACAGTTGATTGGGCTGTTGTATGCCCGGCGGGCGATACAGGAGGAATTCGCGTCACTCAGGTATCTGAATGAATACTTCGACCACTCGGAGAACATTTCGATAGGGTGCCATATACTGGCCGAGCATACAGGCGCATCGCGGGAGCAGGTTCAGCTGTATACGGTGTCAGGGCTAATTCACGATATAGGGCGATTAGCGATTATGGTGGCGAGGAACCGGACGAGCGCGCACGTGCTGGGGACATTGTGGGACAAGATGGCATCGGTTGTGTATGATGAAGAGGCTTCTGTGGGGACGAACCACTGCGAGGTTGGGATGCGGATTTGCCGGAAGTGGAAGTTTTCGCCGATTATTCAAGAGGGGGTACTGCGACATCATAGTCCGATTGTTGACAGCGACTTTAGCATTCCGGGCGCTATAATATTCGTATCGCATTTTCTGTCGGCGAGTGACCCGAGCGGGGACATTGTATCGAGTTTGTCTGCGGGTGAGGTTTTGAGCAAGCTGGGGCTGACCAGAGGCGACTTTGATAAATCGAGGTACATCTACAAGTCGCGGACAGGCGATAAGAACTGATGCTGGCAAGCTGTGTGCGGTGAGCTGTAAGGTTCAGAGGAGAAAATGGCAAGGAAGGAACAGCAGGGAAATTTGGGGTGATGGTTTTTTTGTTTGCGGGGGAGCGTGAAAGTCATACAATTGGCTGCTAATCAGAACTTTCTGTTTTTGGTACGGAGACACGAAGATGGAAAAGAAAGACAAGCCATACGGGTATGAGTTGATAATGGACCTGCACGGGTGCGACGCATCGACGTTCAACAGGGAGAGTCTGGACGCGTACTTTGAGAAGGTGTGCAACGCGATTGATATGAAGAGGTCCGACCGGTTCTGGTGGGACGATATGGATGTTCCGGAGGAGCAGAAGCAGACGCTGGCGCACACGAAGGGGACATCGGCGGTTCAATTTATACTTACGAGCAGCATTGTGATTCACACTTTAGAGCTGCTGGAGACCGTTTACGTCAACGTATTCGCGTGCAAGGAATTCGACGAGAAGGTGGCGGAGGAGATTACCAAGGAGTGGTTTGGTGCAAAGGAATGGAAGACGACCTTCATAGAAAGGACTTGAAATGATACTGAAGGAGCAGGAGATAGATATCCCGCCGTATAAGGGGCGCGGCTGCCTGCTGGGATATCTTGAGGAGACGGTAGTCAAACGGGCAGGTAACAAGGGGATTCCCATAAGATTTGCGGTAACGGAGAGCGGGCCGAAGGGGTATCACTGCGAATTAGGTATTTTAGGTGGTTTAGACGACGGGAGTTTAGCACAGCAAGGCTCTATATTTGAATTTGTGCGGAGAGAGGTCGAGAACAGCAGTGAGTTTAACGCGGTGATGATAGTGCCGACGGGTATCGGGGCGGAGATAGGCGGTCATGCGGGCGACGCGGCCCCTGCGGCGAGGCTGTTAGCAGGTGCATGTGATACACTGATTACTCATCCGAATGTGGTGAACGCGTCGGACATAAATGAGCTGCCGGAGAACGGGGTGTATGTCGAGGGGAGTGTGTTATCGAATCTGCTTATGGGGACGGTCGGACTGGAAAGGGTGCGGGCGAACCGCGTGATGCTGGTAATCGACAGGCACAAGGACGAGCAAATCACGGAATTATACGTCGACGCCGCTTCCGCGGCGCGCGCTTCGCTTGGTACAGAGTGTCCTTTGGTGGTTGAGATGGAAGAGCCAATACGGATGAGGCCGGAGTATTCGAGTTCGGGGCGAGCGGTGGGTCGTGTTGAGGGACTGGAGCGTTTGTGTGAGGTGCTGCACCGGCACAAGGGTGAATATGATGCGGTGGCACTGGCGACGCTGGTAGAGGTTCCCAATGAGATGCTTGTGGAGTACTTCCAAAGCCATGGTGAGATTATTAATCCGTGGGGCGGCGTGGAGGCGATGCTGACCCACGCGGTAACTATGCTGTTCGGGGTGCCGGCGGCGCATTCTCCGATGCTGGAATCGATGGAGGTATTAAACGTTCGGCTGGGTCTGGTGGACCCGCGGATGTCGGCGGAAGCAGTATCGATGTGTTTTCTTCACTGCGTGTTGAAGGGGCTTCATCGGAGTCCACGCATCATAACAGACCGGATGGTATTTTCGCATCCGGGGATACTGACGGCCGCGGACGTATCGTGCGTGGTTATCCCGGACGGGTGCCTCGGGCTGCCGACATTAGCTGCTTTAGAGCAGGGGATACCGGTGATAGCGGTGCGTGAGAACCGTAATCAGATGCGGAACAAGCTTGAGAAGTTGGGCTTTGCGCCCGGGAAGCTTTTTATTGTAGAGAACTATCTGGAGGCGGTGGGAGTAATGACGGCACTGAGGACGGGGGTGGCAGTACCGTCGGTCCGTCGGCCGTTAGCTGAGACGAAAGTCAGCCGTGAAGGGTCAAAACAGAAGTCAGGCGCAAAGGTACGAGGGCTGGCAGCGAGCAAGAAAAGACCCAGTTCTAAGGCAAGGGATAAATATTCCGGAGTGGGCGCTTAGGGCGGTAGATCCTGGGGTGGGGAGGGGTGAGCGAAGAAATAAGCCTCTCCGGTGTGTGGGTATGTGGATTTTGGCCGGAGAGGCATACACCAATTATGGAGGTGGGTGTCTATATGTAAAGACCCGCTGAGGGGCGAAGTGTTACAATTTTTCTGAAAAAACTTTGGAAATCAGCGAAATTGACGTTCGTGGCGGCGTTTGAGTGTAAAAAACGGGCCCCTCCGGCGTGGGTGTGTTTAGGAATCCGGCCGGAGAGGCATATACAAATTATGGTGGTGGGTTTCTGTATATATAGTGCCCGTTGGCGGGGATTTGTTACAGTTTTTCTGAAAAAAATTTGTAAAATCTTGGAAAATCAGCGAAAAAACAGCGTGGAGAAGGATTAGAGGCTGCAAATTGGGAGTTATTTGTTCAGGAGGTAGATTGAGGCGTTGAGGATGGCAGCGAAGGCGAGGAGGGGAATAAGTAAATTTGTTGTGGTTTTTGGTGCCTCGCCAGCACTGGTTTTTTGTGCGAGAGAGTTGTCGTTAGGATTTTGATATGATGGGAGAAGTGGTGTCAGGGGGCATTTGCGGCTGCAGGGGTGGAGCTACGGCCTGCAGAGCCGTACGGCAGGACAATCGTCATTTTGGCCGAAGATAAGACCATAACGAACTACAGACTACATAACAAAAGGGGCGTAAGCGTTATACTCACAGTCCTTTGGTTGACTTGCGCTTCAGAATAACCCTTCTTCCAGCTTTGCGGGCAAAATTATTTCTCCTGCGGCCTTTATCTATCACTCTAATCGTATCCATACCCTCAAATATAGTCCCGTCACTAAGTTCACCGCTCACAACCAGTTCCACCTCGGCAGGTGTTTCCACCTCGGTAAGCTCCTCCTGAACCGCTCTCCGGCTGAACTTCGCAACTGCAAATTCATCTCCCAACCATACGCGGTCTGCTGGGACTTCATCCTCAAGCAAGATGCTGTTGGGGTCAATGTCGGCGACGTTGTAATCTTCGGGCAGGCGTATGACGCACATAATCCATTTACCCTTGCTCGCTAAATTAAGTGTCCTTGGGTGGATCTTAACTTCTGCTTCGATAGGCGGTGGTGCCACTTCCTTTATGGCAAGACTCTTCGACCCCCCTGCGGAGACAATCACAAAGTCATTTCCCAAAGGCGGCGTTGCCTGACCATAATTGTTATACCCCCATCCTACGATGCTGCCGTCGTCCTTCAGGGCAAGACTATGCAAACCACCTGCGGAGACAGCCACAAAGTCATTTCCCGACGGTGGCGCTGCCTGACCAAAATCTGGCCAGTCACCCAAATCCTGCGTACCTGCACCCCATCCTGTGATGCTGCCGTCGTCGTTAAGCGCAAGACCGTGATACGAACCTGCGGATATGGCCACAAAGTCATTTCCAGAAGGTGGCGTTGCCTGACCATAATCATTAAGTCCCCATCCTGCGATGCTGCCGTCGTCCTTCAGGGCAAGACTGTACAACGCCCCTGCGGAGATGGCTATAAAGTCATTTCCTGAAGGCGGCGCCGCCTGACCATAATAGTTAGATCCCCATCCTGCAACGCTTCCGTCGGCCTTCAAGGCAAGACTATGAACCGCCCCTGCGGAGACAGCCACAAAGTCATTTCCCGAAGGCGGCGTTGCCTGACCAGAACTATTAGACCCCCATCCTGCGATGCTGCCGTCGTCATTCAGGGCAAGACAGTGATAGAGCCCTGATGAGATTGCCACAAAATAACTTCCCGAAGGTGGTGTTGCCTGACCAAAAAAGCTATCCCCCCATCCTGTGACGTTGCCGTCGGCCTTCAGGGCAAGACTGTAAAAACCCTTTGCTGAGACAGCGACAAAGTCATTTCCCGAAGGTGGTGTTGCCTGACCATAAGCATTAAAGCCCCATCCTGCAATGCTGCCATCGGCCTTTACAGCAAGACTGTGACGCTCCCCAGCGGAGATGGCCACAAAGTCATTTCCCGAAGGCGGCGCTGCCTGGCCAGAAGTGTTAAGCCCCCATCCTTCGATGCTGCCGTCGGCCTTAAGGGCAAGGCTGTGTTCCAAGCCTGCTGAGACAGCGACAAAGTCATTTCCCGAAGGTGGTGTTGCCTGACCATCACCATTATAACCCCATCCCACAATGCTGCCGTCGGTCTTAAGGGCAAGGCTGTGTTCCAAACCTGCGGAGACAGCCACAAAGTCATTTCCCGAAGGTGGTGTTGCCTTCCCCCAACCGTTATCCCCCCATCCCACAATGCTGCCGTCGGCCTTCAGGGCAAGACTGTGCAAACCACCTGCGGAGACAGCCACAAAGTCATTTCCCGATGGCGGCGACGCCTGACCAAAATCATTAAATCCCCATCCCACGATACTGCCATCGGCCTTAAGGGCAAGGCTGTGTTCATAACCTGCGGAGATGGCCACAAAGTCATTTCCCGAAGGTGGAGTTGCCCGCCCCCAATCATTATTACGCCCCCATCCGACGATGCTACCGTCGGACTTCAGGGCAAGACTGTGGAACACTCCTGCGGAGACAGCAACAAAGTCATTTCCCGAAGGCGGCACTGCCTGACCAGAGTCATTATACCCCCATCCCACAATGCCGCCATCGGCCTTCAGGGCGAGACTGAACGACGCTCCTGCTGCAACTACGACAGAATTGGATATGTCTGGACTAATCTTCAGCCTACCCCATCCGACAACCGAACCAGCCCAGGCCTGCGGCCCAAACGAATACTGAATTGCAAAAAGAAAAGCTATTATTACCAGCCAGTTTATTAGACTTGTTCTCTTGAACATTTTAAGCCTCCTTTATTCTGGTCCCGTTACATTTCTTCTCGTCCGCATTGTTACCCTCGTCCCTGTCCATTCTAAATATACGAGCAGTCTTTTGCCGATTTTCCGCAAACTACCCGGAACATCCCTGAAAACGCATAGAAATATCCTATATCATAAAGCCGACCTTGTCAAGTGAAAAAATTAGAGAATTACCCTTGAAGTTCGCTTTTAAGGGGACATTATTAAAGAAATTACCCCGAAAATTTCCTCCGCGGTACGGCCGGGCTGGCGGGGAGAAGTAAGAAGTGTTACGAGTTGCGGCCCCAGTGAGATAGAGAGAAGGATTGGATCCCCTGTTCCTAAGCAAGCGGGTGGATTCTCGGGGACGGGCGGAGTGAAGTTGCGGGGGAGGTTAAGGGTCAAAGGTTGAAGGGAAAAGGCAGGATGGAAGGATTAAAGTTGTTGACGGAAGGGAGAATTCGGGATAGCGTGTGGCTTGAAAAAGACGGCGGTTGGCGGTGAGGAGTTGAGGAAACTGGGCAGAAATGAAACGATGCAGTAAATGCAAATGCTGGAAAGACGAAAGCGAGTTCGGGAAGAAGCAACGCCTGAAAGACGGGCTGAGTCGCTGGTGTAAAGAGTGCGACCGTGCCCACGGGCGGAGAAAGTATCGTAAGAAGAAGGGCGGGCGCGTCAGAAGATACCTCAAATATGAGGAACGCCATCGAGTTGTTAATGGTATAAAGGAAAAACGCTGCCGTAAGTGCGGAAAATGGAAGGCGGAGAGTGAGTACTACAAAATGCGGCGCCACAAAGATGGATTGGCTCCGAGATGTAAAAAATGCTCAGATAAAGCCACCAACAAGGCACGTAAGCAGCGGTTGGCAGCAGGCAATCGGTAGAATGGTTTTCAGGAAGTGTTGTATATTGTTATTTTCGGTGGAATAGAGCGATGAGATATTATTTGTTGGGGTTGTTGATTTTGTCGGCAGCGCTGGGTGGGTGTTCCGGAAAAGGTACGGACGATAGTTTATATAGTCCCGGCATAAGGATGATTGGTTTCTCGGTCAGGTATCCCAAGGGGTGGAGCGCGCACACGTATTTTTACTCGAATCTAAAGGTCCAAGGCGGCCATATCTCTGGAGGCGAGAAACCAGTTGTGCATCTTGTTGAAGATAATGCGGCGGAAGAATTATGGAAGCTTCTTTGCAAAGCAGCGGAAAAAATTAAAGATGAGGAAATACGGCCGGAGAAGATCGATTCGACGAAGCCCGTCTATAAGATTCAGATTGCTTACGATAACGGCGAAACGCGTGCCGTCGAGAGAGAGGTCGGCCAACGATATAAAAATGAGAGCTTGGATGACCTGGCATATCTATTACGGAAAAACGAACGGATTTACAGCCATCAAAAGGGCAAAGAATGGATTTATAAATAATGGCCGGGTAAATCACAGGAGCGTAAATCGCAGTCGTGCAGTCATAATTTAATAGAAGAAAAAAGGAGTGGAAGTCATCAATGTGAAGGAAAATATTATGAATGAGAACTTTTCAGATTTGAGAAATGAAATCAGCAAACTGGTTGGTGAATGGGAGATGAAATTATTGGAGCTGCCCGAAAAGACACTTACAGACAACAGAAACAGACAGAACAGAACAATCAAACAGATTTTGGGGCACTTAGTTGATTCGGCAGCGAATAACCATCATCGGATAGTTCGGCTGCAATATAACAATGATTTAGAATTTCCCGATTATCGACAGGATAACGACACGTGGATCAGAATTCAAGATTATCAAAATGAAGATTGGAAAAACCTGGTCACATTGTGGAAGTACTACAACATTCATTTGATTCATGTGATTAAGAAGGTAAATCCGGATTGTTTGAAGAATACCTGGAAGGATTTCGAGGCAACAGTCGAAACTTTGGAAAGCGTCATTACCGGATACCTGTCGCATCTAAATTTACATATAAATGAAATAAAGGAACTGATTTATTAGAAAAGGAGTTGAGGTTTATAACAAACGGATGGAGAAGGATTGAAAAGGTTGCGGGGGTTTTGTCAATTGCTTAAATTGTGGCAAGCAAGATAAAGTTGGGATGAAGTGAGCGAAGGAGCAAGTTATGGCAGAAGGCAGGCCGGGACGGGACGAGGCGATGGAGCTTTTGAAGAGGTATAACAAGGGCGAGGGGCTGATAAAGCATGCTCTGGCGGTTGAGGCGGTGATGCGTTATTGCGCGCGGAAGCGAGGGGAAGATGAGGAGAAATGGGGCGTGATTGGGCTGGTGCATGATTTGGATTATGAGCAGTATCCGGAGCAGCACTGTGAGAAGACGGAGGAGATACTTCGTGAGGCGGGCTGGCCGGAGGAGTATATCAGGGCGGTGATGAGTCATGCGTGGGGGCTGCGGACGGAGGTTCGGCCGGAGAGCGAGATGGAGAAGGTGCTGTATGCGATTGATGAATTGACGGGGCTCGTGGTGGCGACGGCGCTGGTTCGGCCGAGCAAGAGCGTTATGGATATGAAGGTCAAGTCTGTGAAAAAAAAGTGGAAGGAGAAGGCGTTCGCGGCGGGGGTGGACAGGGGCGTGATTGAGAAGGGGGCGGAGATGTTAGGAGTGAGCGTGGAGGAGCTGATAGAAGATACGATAATGGGGATGAGGGAGGTGGCTGATGAGATTAGGCTCAAGGGGGAAGTTTGATTGATTATTTTGGGCGGAAGTCCCGTATAGTGCAGGGGGCAAAACATTTCCTGGAGTGCGGCACAGGTTTTATTCGATAACGTGGATGTTTTTTTTGCGGGACATTTCCTTTAGGACTTTAGGCCAGACGGTAGCGGAGACTTCGCCGATGTGGGCTTTTTTGAGTATGCTCATAAATGTTCGAGACTGGCCGATGCCACCGCCTATTGAGAGGGGGATATCGCCGTTTATTATTCCCTGATGGTAGGGGAATTTTAGGAAGTCGAGCTGGCCGGACTTTTCGAGCTGGATTTTGAGGGTTTCGGCGTTTACGCGGATGCCCATTGAGGTGAGCTCGTGGCGGCGCTTGGTTACGGGGTTCCAGACGAGGATGTCACCGTTCAGGCCGTGGGTGTCCTTGCCGGTTGCGGAGCTCGTGTCGGTTACCCAGTCGTCGTAGTCGGCGGCGCGCATTTCGTGTGGGTAGCCGTCCTTCAGGACCCAGCCGATGCCGATGATGAACATTGCGGGGTGGAGCTGGAGCATTTCTTCCTCTCGCTGCTTTCGGGGCAGGTCGGGGAAGCAGTCGAGGATATCTTCGGCGTGGATGAATGTAAGCTCATCGGGCAGGTCGGGGTATTTGTCTGTTTTTAGCTGGGGGAAAATTTGTTGGACGTGGGTTTCGGCGCCCTTTATGACTTTCCAGAGTTTACGGACGACTTCTCTCAGGAAGTCGAGGTTACGCTGCTCGGCGGTGATGGCAAGCTCCCAGTCCCACTGGTCGACGTAGGCGGAGTGGTCGTGGTCGAGGAAGTAGTCCTTGCGGACTGCGCGCATATCTGTCAGCAAACCTTCGCCGATATCCATACCGAACTGTTTCAGGGCCATTCGTTTCCATTTTGTGGCGGCCTGGACGAGCTGGGCGCGGATGGGTTTGTCGAGGCCGAGGCCGCAGGTGAACTCGATTGGTGTACGGGAGCCGTCGCGGTCGAGGAGGTCGTTGATGCCGGATTCGACGTCGACGATGAGGGGGACGGTGACGCGGATGAGGTTGAGCTCTTTGCAGAGGTTTTGCTCGATGTAGTCTTTGACGGCGTAGGTGGCGATTTGAGTTTCCTTGGGCGTCAGCAGTGAGGCGTAATTGGTGGGGAGGATTTTTTCGAGTTCGTTATAGTCGCCGATTCCCGGTCCGGCGAGGTCTGCTTTTTTATCCCGCATTTGGTTGGCTCCTAAAGGATTCGGTTATATGGGTTACGATGATTAAGCCTGCTTTTGTAGTTTGTATTCGACGGAGTCGACGAGTGCGAGCCAAGAGGCCTCGATGATGTTTTCGGAGACGCCGACGGTCCCCCAGATGGAGGTCTTGTCGCGGGACTCTATGAATACGCGGACGCGGGCGGCGGTTCCGGCCCTGGCGTTCACCACGCGGACCTTATAATCAAACAGGTGGACGTCTTTTATTGCCGGATAGATGTTTTCGAGGGCCTTTCGCAGTGCGGCGTCGAGGGCATTGACGGGGCCATCACCTTCGCCGACGACGTGCTGAACCTTGCCGGCGATTTTGAGTTTGACGGTTGCTTCGTTTACCATCTGGCCGGAGGGGCTTTTCTCGACAGTGACGTAGTATTTGAGCAGCTCGAAGGATGGCTCATAGGTTCCCATGATTTTCTTTACGAGCAGGTCGAACGAGGCGTTTGCAGCCTCGAACTGGTAGCCTTCGTTCTCGAGCTGCTGGACGCGGTCGAGAATTTTTTTAGCGAGCTCTTTGTCCTGGGCGATTTTGCCTTTTTCGAGCTCCGCAAGTACGTTTGATTTGCCAGAAAGCTCGGAGATTAGGAATCGCCGCTCATTGCCGATGAGCGAGGGGTCGATGTGCTCGTAAGTTCGTTTACTCTTGCGGAGGGCATCGACGTGCAGGCCCGCCTTGTGGGCGAAGGCGCTTTCGCCGACATAGGGCATATTCATCACGGGATTGAGGTTGCCGATTTCGAAGATGAATCGCGAGACCTCGGTAAGCGTTTTGATTTTTTCGGGTGTGAGGACGTCAAAGCCCATTTTGAAGGCGAGGTTTGGGATGACGGTGCATAGGTTTGCATTGCCACACCTTTCGCCGAGTCCGTTGAGGGTCCCCTGGACGTGTCGGGCGCCCGCGCGAACACCGGCGAGGGTGTTTGCCGTTGCGCAGTCGCTGTCATTGTGGGTATGGACACCGACTGTCAGGGGGCTAAACTTTTGGCAGACGGCCTCAGTGATATCGTAGATTTCGTTGTCGAGAGAGCCGCCGTTGGTGTCGCAAAGTGCGAGGACATCGGCGCCAGCTTCTGCGGCAGCGGCGAGGACTTTCATTGCGTATTCGGGATTTTTTTTGTAGCCATCGTAGAAATGCTCGGCGTCGAAGATGATTTCGCGGCCGTGTTTTTTGAGGTACTGAACGGACTCGGCGCAGAGTTGGACGTTCTGGTCAAGTGAGCAGGCGAGGACAGTTTCCACGTGCATATCCCAGGTTTTGCCGACCACTGTGGCTGCGGGTGTTTTGCAGTCAAGTATGGCATTGAGGGAAGCATCGTTTTGGACTTTTGTGTCGGCCCTTCGCGTGCTACCGAATGCGACGATTTTTGAGTTTTTGAGGCCGAGTTCGGCGGCGGCGACGAAGAACTGCATCTCCTTCGGGTTTGAGGCGGCGTAGCCACCTTCGAGGTATTCGATGCCGAGGTCGTCGAGGCAACGGGCGATGGCGAGTTTATCCTCGAGGGAGAAGCTGACACCTTCGGCCTGCATGCCGTCACGAAGGGTAGTGTCGTAGAGCTTTATCTTTTCCATGGCAAGTCTCGTATGCCGACAATCGGCAACTTACAATTGGAAAACCTTATAGTTTACGCATTTATGCGATTTCGGCCATCTCATTCTACTAATACAGCGTGTGATGTAAAGGATAAACTGGTATTTGGGCCACACAGGTGGCGGGAGGACTAAAGAGGTATTTTTTTGCAAAGTTATTGCAAGAAGGGCCAAGATTAGGTACAATGAAGGGTTTACGTAAATAATCAGAAGAAACGTAGTATATTGGGTTTTCGGTGAGATGACGGTGACGAAAATATTGCAACCGACCTGCGTGAAGGTACCGCTGGAAGGTAAAGACAAGAAATCCGTAATAACAGAATTAGTGGACCTGCTGGACGGCAGTGGGGCCCTGCTTGACAGAGAGATGGCGCTGAATGCGGTGCTGGTCCGAGAGCAAACAAAAAGCACGGGTATCGGCTCTGGGATTGCAATTCCACACGGCAAATGCGCGGCCGTGAAGGAACTTGTTATGGCGATAGGCCTTGCGAGCGAGGCGATTGATTTTGAGAGCGTAGACGGAAAGCCTGTAAAAATTATCTTTCTACTAGTGTCACCGGCGAACCAGACAGGCCCACACATTCAGGCGCTGGCCAAGATAAGCAGATTGATGCTGGATGCCGAGTTTAAGGAGGAGCTTGAGGGTGCGAGTTCTGCGGAGGAGGTCTACGAGCTTCTGGACAGGGAAGAGAGCAAGTAAGGCGGACGGGTTATCGCAACGAGGAGAGAAGTTTTATCTTCGAGCAGGACCGGGCTGTATTAGGCGGAAGAAATATTGCCCCAGTGGCTGGCAGGGATTCGAAGCAGAGACCAAGAGCCAACGGAGAACAGACTCATCTAACCGTGGAAGTAGTCTTTTCAGGTGTTGTTTCCCAGAGAATCAGGCCCGGTTCATAAGGATTGGCAAGGTCAGGGTGTCTGGGGAGGATTCTGACGGCGAGGCCCTGGCGTCCGGTTTTTGTGCAGGCCATGGAGCCAACAAACCAGTGCTCGCCATCCTGCGTTGATGTTTGTTCATGGTCCATCTGGACGGGAGAGCCATCTGAGATATTTCCCCAAGCATCGACGCTGCCATGATAGAGCTGGACTGCGACATCATCGGGGCTAACGCCGTTTAACTTAACGAGAGCCCTTACGCTGAGCTGTGAGCCTACCTTGAGCTGTGGGTGTTTGGGGTTTAAGGGCTGGCTCTCCTGGCCGTTTGCGACGTTGACCTGTACATCCTGAATCCGGAAGCTGGACCAGGCTTTTTTCAGATGGGCTTTCCATGTTGAAAGCTCCTTTGCCCTGGCCATAGCATCAGCGGCCAAATATTGCCACTTGGCCGCGGCGGGGTTGTAGAATTTTCCTGTGTACTCAGTGACCATTCTGTGTGTGTTGAATCGCGGGGCTACCCACTTAATAGAATTCTTGACTCTGCTTATCCAAGGGCGCGGAACGCCGTCGGCGGAGCGAGCATAAAACAAGGGGACAACTTCGTTTTCAAGGATATTATAAATCGCCTGGGACTCGACCGTATCCTGATAGGCGTGGTCCTTATAGGCTTCACCTGCTCCGATGACCCATCCACCTTCGGGGGTATAGCCTTCACACCACCAGCCATCAAGCGTACTGAAATTCAGGGCGCCATTGATGGCGGCTTTCATACCGCTTGTTCCACTGGCTTCCATCGGCCTTCTTGGGTTGTTGAGCCAGAGGTCGACGCCCTGCACGAGGAACCTGGCGACGTTGATATCATAGTCCTCGAGAAAGACGATACGTCGTCTGACGTCGTACTGGTCGGCGAAATGGATAATCTGTCGTATAATCTCTTTGCCCTCAGTGTCTCTGGGGTGTGCCTTTCCGGCGAAAACAATCTGTACAGGCCGATTGGGGTCGGTAAGGAGCTTGACAAGGCGCTGCGGGTCCTTAAGCAGCAGATTCGCCCTTTTGTATCTTACGAACCTTCTTGCGAATCCGATGGTGAGGGCCTCAAGGTCGAGGATTTCATCGGCCCAGTTCAACTCGGTATGATACGTACCTCGTCTGGCCATCTGTTCTTTCAGGCGTCTGCGTGCGAAAGCGATAAGGTGTCCTTTACATCGCTGATGTGTCTGCCAGTATTCCTCATCAGGAATTTGGCTGACAGTTTCCCAGATGGACTTGTCGGCGGTCTCATCGGTCCAATTTGGTCCAAGATACCTTTCATATAAAGAGTTCATTTCATCAGACAGCCAGCTTTTGATATGTGTGCCGTTTGTAATGGATTCAATAGGGACTTCATTAACAGGTATGCCCGGCCAAAGAGCAGACCACATTTCTCTTGAGACCTGTCCGTGCAATTTACTTACGCCGTTAATATAGCTGCTCAGTCTGATGGCCAAGACCGGCATTTTAAATGGCTCGTCATCATCGTCCGGCAGTATTCTTCCGAGGGCGAGAAATCGCTCCCTGTTTATGCCAAGGTGCGGGAAGTAGGTGCCAAAATATTTGTCCATGAGCTGGACACTGAATTCATCAAGGCCGGCCTTGATGGGGGTATGCATTGTGAATACATTGCCTGACTTTGTAGCTTCGAGTGCCTCGTCAAAAGTCATACCATTGGCATTTCTGAGTTCGCGGATACGTTCGAGGGCCATAAAAGCGGCATGTCCTTCGTTCATATGGCAGACGTCAGGCGTAATATCCATAGCGGCCAAAGCCTTTAAGCCACCGATACCCAGCATAATCTCCTGCCGCATTCTCAGTTCGAGGTCTCCGCCGTAGAGTGTCACGGTAATCATACGGTCCGCGGAGGAATTAGGAGCAATATTGGTGTCCAACAGATAAAGTTTTACCCTGCCGATGGAGAGGGACCATATTTGGGCCTGGACGGTTCTGCCGGGATATTCGACACTGATTGTCAGTGGCTGGCCAGTCTCTTTGCGAACGAGCTCAATCGGCAAGGCATAGAAATCATTCTCCACATAGAGCTCCTGCTGCCAGCCGTCGATGTTCAGATACTGGCGGAAATAGCCCTTCTGATACATAAGTCCGACGCCAACTATGGGTACACCGAGGTCAGAAGCGCTTTTTAAGTAGTCCCCCGCCAAGATTCCGAGGCCTCCCGAATAAATTGGCAGGCATTCGTGCAGGCCAAACTCGGCGCTGAAGTATGCAATAACGTGCTTCGCTGGTTTTTCGCCGGCCTTTTCAAACCACGTCGGTCCTTCGAGATAAACTCTTAGTTTCTCAGCGGCACCCTGGAGCTGCCTGAGAAATCCGTTGTTCTCGGCGAGTTCTTCCAATCGCTGCTGTGGGACACCGGCGAGCAATTTGACGGGATTGTGGCCGGAGGTAGTCCATAGATCTGCGTCGATACGCTTGAAGAGGTCAACAAAGTCAGTGTTCCATGACCAAAACATGTTTTTGGCGATAATCTCAAGGTCCTTTATAGGCTCCGGCAACGCGGGCAGGACTGTAAAGCTACGCACCTTTGGCATTTTGTCTCTCCATAAGTCTTTTGCGAACAGACATTAACAGTCACGGAGCGGAGAAAGCCCGTGCTTTTGCTCTTTTAATCGACAAATCTGTGAGGTGTCTTAACCGCAAAAAACGAGGTTTCGCGAAGTTTGAGGGGCGTAGCCGTCCGATATTGACAGCCGTTGCTGAGCCAAGAATTCGGAAAATGTGCAATGGCCCACAGAGCACAAGGATGTTATAGGTTCGAGAGCTCAGCGAGTGGTTGTGCTATACGCGTAGTGACCGAGGCAGGCCAAAGGCACTAAGACAACATGCAATCTTTTAAAGGGCTATCGGCGGTCATCCCGGCAGAGACTTCGGATCCACCGTGACGGCGTCAAAAGCAGTTGTCAGTTGTAGACTTTGATTCCGGTGGCTTTAGTGCCGTCGGGGGTTACCACGCGCAACATGAATTCGAATGAGCCGTAGTCCTGGTCGACCTTAATCAGGAGAATGTGCATTCCCTTGGAAAGTTTTACGGGGTAGCTTTCCTGGTCCTGGTAAGCCGAGCGGTAGACGTGCTCTGTGCCGATAAGCTCATGGTCGAGCCAAAGCTTGTAACCATCGTCTGAACCGACCCTGATTTGGACCTTCATATCCTTCTCGCACTTGAGCCAGCAGGCAGCATATGCGAGTATGTCATCCTGCTCGTAGCCAAGTTCAAGGTGGTCAACTTCGAAGAAGTTTACCCTGCTCGTATAGGTAGCTTTGTAGGGGGCCCATTTTACGCTCGTTCCATCGGCCTTGTCGATTTGCATGCCGTTGAAGGGGACGTGTTTTGGCTCGGTGCCGTAGTTTTTCAGGTAATCGGTGTGGAAGCCCTGGTTATCGGGTCGGTCGCCCGGGTTTGGGAAGGGACCGACTATGAGCCAGTTAGTTATGAATCCCTCCTCGTCGAGTTCATAAGGACCCAAGACGGCGGCGGACTTTTTGGCCTCGGTGCAAGTCGTTGGGCCAGCAGCACTCTCGCAGCCGACAAGTGAGGCGCAGATGGCTGCGGCGGCCAATATGGTGATTTGAAAAGATATTTTATAGGTACACATAATAGTGCCTCCTTAAAAAAAGACCATAAGGTTTCCTTACCCTGGCTTTAGTGGAAAATGGGTTTTCGAGCAAGCTACCGAGCTGCGTCAAATTATGCAAGCCTTTTTCCGAGGAAAGGTGTAATTTTTACTTGTTTTGGCAAGGGAGATTCGGGAGACGGTTCAGGTGTCAGGGCCGGCGGCGTAACGGCGCAACTAAAAAGACCTGCTTTTTCAAACAGGCCTTTTTATTGCAGGTCCTTCCTCCACATGTGCCGTAAGAAATTATTTGAACAAAACCCTGTATTTCCAAGTGGGTAATCGTTACTTGTGTCCGAAAGTCCTATCGGGTAGGCTTTTCCGATCCAACAAGGCCTGATTTCCCTGAGTCGGGTTTATCGGTTTTTTTCAAAAATATATTTCTTACGCACACCGCAGGGGTCAGCCTGCAGTATTATTTATACCAAAATTGAAAGCGTAAATCAACAAAATAATTGGAAATTCAGCCTCCCAATTAAAAACCTATGTAGCCGCTTTACTTATCAGTTTTCGCGTTGAAGGCCGCTTTTGGCTGCAAAACTGGGGCCAGAATCGGGTGCTATTACTTCAATAGGAACAAATACTTACGGTCGGAGGATTACGACCCCCACAAATGTTATAACCATTTACTTATAAATTTAGCTTCTAATTTTCTGTACGCCGATTTTGTTACAGTGTTCGGAGTTCGGCGTTGAGGGACTGGGTGAGGGAGTCGAGGATTTCGTTTTGGAATTTGTCGACGCTTTCATGGGTGAGGGTGCCATCTTCGTCTCTGAAGGTAAGTCTTAGGGTGAGGCTTTTTTTGTCGGCGGGGATGCCTTCACCCCGGTATATGCCTACGAACCGGATGTCCTGTAATTGAGATGAGGCCCTTTTGCCGACGGCGGCGGTGATATCGGCCCAAGAGGTTTGTTCGTCAATGACTATAGAGAGGTCGCGTTCGATTGCGGGGAATTTGGGGATGGGCTTTACTTTTACGGTGGCTCGCTGGAGGCTCATAAGGTGTTCGAAATCCAGCTCGGCGGCGGCAGGTGTGAGGTCTTTGAAGTCGAATTTATCTTTTACGGCCTGGGAGGCGAGGCCAGCAGTCCCGATGGTCTGACCGTTTACCGCGATTTGTGCACCGGTCCGTGCCCATAGCAAATCAGCAGGTTCAAAGAGAATATCAACCTCGCTATCGATAGTTTTTATCAGGCCCTCAATGACACCGCGAAGGTCTCTTAAGTCGGAGTCACAGGCCAGGGCGAGCTTGGTTTTTTCGGTGGGAAGACTACCTTTCTCAGTGGGAAGGTATGTGTCGGCGATTTCAAATACTCTGCAGGGAGTGTTGCCGGCGTTGAGGTTGGTTTTGAGGACGGCAAGCAGCGAGGCAATTATGGTCCGGCGGAGGATGTTGGCAGATTTTCTGGATACGTCCGTGACGGCCAGATGTTCTGCGGCGTCATCGGCTGTGAACAGGGCGGCGACGGAATCGTCGACGAAGGTGACGCTTATGGTCTCGTAGAAGCCGCAGCCATTGAGGTAGGTGCCGACAGACTCGGTCAGTTTCTGGCGGGGGTCGGGCGGTACCACCTCGATTTGGATTTTCTGCTGGGTGGGTATTTTGTCGAGGCCGTAGACACGGGCGAGTTCTTCTATAAGGTCGATTTCGCGATAGATGTCGCTTCGCCAAGAAGGAACGTCGCAAACCAACAAGTCATCTTTTTGCTGCGGGTTGAAACTTAGGAGCGACAAGATTCTTACGGCCTCTTTTGACGAGACCTCAATACCAAGGAGTTTGTTGAGGCGGCTAAGCCGTAAGGTCACCTGTTTTTGGGCTGGTTTTTTGGGATAGATATCAACGACGCCCTTTGCGACTTTGCCGCCGGCGACCTGCGTAATAAGCTGGGCGGTGCGTTTGGAGGCCCAGTCGATGTTCTCGACGTCGACGATGCGTTCGAACCTGAAAGAGGATTCTGAGAGGAGTGCGAGTTTGCGGGAGGTTCTGCGGATGCTGACGGGGTCGAAGCAGGCGTCTTCGAGGAGGACGCTGGTGGTGGTCTCGCTGACCTCGGTGTGCAAACCACCCATAACGCCGGCTATGGCGACGGGGCCGGAGGGGTCGGCGATGATGAGCATATCGGGGATGAGGTCGCATTTTGAGCCGTCGATACTGACGATACGTTCGCCGGGGAGGGCCTTTCTGACTATTATCTTTCCGTTGGTGATTTTTTCATAATCGAAGGCGTGCGGCGGCTGGCCGGTCTCGAGCATGACGTAATTGGTCGCGTCGACGACGTTATTGACGGTGCGCAGGCCGACGGCCTCGAGTCTATTTCGGAGCCAGTCCGGTGAGGGGCCAACTTTGACGGCCTCGATGACGCGAGCGGTATATCGGGGACAGAGGTCGGGGTCTTCGATTTCGACGGAGGCGAGTTCGGAGGTGTCTTTCTCGGATTCGGTGAGTTCCACTGTCGGGATTTTTAGTTGTTTGCCTGTCGCAACGACCAGCTCGCGTGCGACGCCGATAAGGGAGAGGCAATCACCGCGGTTGCTGGTTATCTCGAGGTCGATAACGGCATCGTCGCCGAGCTGTTGGATGCCCTCGCAGGAAAGGCCGAGGTCGCTCAGAATCTCGGCGATTTGCTCGGCGGAAAGCCCCGTGTCGATATAATCGTTTAACCAACTGAGTAAAATTTTCATAGCAAAGGTATCGTCAAAAAGCGTTTTTAATCGGTGAATACCTTAACGTGCAGGCAAGCAGATGTCAATTATTTTGAATTTGGGTCTTAAGTGCTTGCCAAGAGGCAGGTCTGGGTGGTTAAATATAGGGAGGTGGCGGGATTGCAGGGACAGTTATGAAGGTAGAAGACAGGGGCAAAAGAGCGGCGATCAGGATAGCGACACCGGCCGGCTTTTTTTTAGGGCTGGTTGTTTTTATCGCGGTACGCAATAGAGCCGGCGATGTGTGGTACCGAGTCCCACTTAGCCTCCTGGCGGGGGCATTTTACTTCGGGGTAGGATTCGGGGCGGTTATGGGCGTTTATAAGATTTGCCGGTGGGTGGCACGCGGTTTTTATTCAAAAGAAGAATGGCCCGAACGGAGCGATAAGCGTGTGAACGTAAGATTCGGGTGCAGGAGGATGGCGATTGTTCTTACGGTAATTATCGCTGTGAGCTGCGCGCTTTTCGGAGGGTCAGTTCCTTACGAGCAACGTCGCATAGCAGAGAGGAACGTGCGAATTTTTGAAAGCGAGACGAAGGAATACAGCGGGAAGGCTTATCACGATTATACGGGGCGACTGAGAGCGCCGGACAATTACTGGTTAAATCTGCCCAAGGGACAGTTGTGGGCACTGTGCCTGTTGCTGGGTGTCTGGGGTGGAGCGATTGGTTGCGGTGTTGTCTGGCTCGCGTACAGGTTCATCGAACAGTTGATCGTCAACGCATACAGAGATAAGGCGGGACGAAAAGGAAGGCAGAGAGTGATAAACTTTAAAGGCAGGTCGGGGAGGTACGGACGTTCTCAGTGAGAATAGACGGACGTTGGGAGCGTTTTTACGAGCTTACTACCGCGTCGATTTAACACCTCAAACATTGGTTGAAGCTTATTATTGCAGCGTTCAGAGAAGCTACGCCGATTCTGTTAAGGACTCAGAGAGCCGTAGGAAAGCAACAGACTATCAAGGTTTTGGGGGCGATTATTGCTGGCGGGTTTCGCAGGTGCATTCTGCCGCCGGCTGGCTACAGCCGGAACAAACGCCATCCTCAATTGGTCGGCCGCATTTTTCACACGGCGTGCATCCACAAGCCTGACACATCTTTTGTCACCTGTAGAAAGACATTACTGATTGGAAGTCATCCAACAAATCAAAAACGCTGAAATCCGCATCCATTACAGTATGATAGTACAGCCCGGCCGGCAAAAATCAATAAAATCAAATATTTTTTGGGCAAGAAAGGGTTCACAGCCCGGCCAGCCAGTTATCGGCGAGAGCGGCGTAGTCGAGCAGATTGACTATACCATCGCCACCGTCGGGAGTCGTGTCGGCATAAGAGGCGCCGAACTGCAGCCACTGCTGGAAGAAGAGGAGGATGTCGCCGCCATCAATTACGTCGTTACCACCTTCCGGCGCAATGTCACAGTCGGAATTCCAGTTTGGTGAGGAGGGCGTGCTCTGCCAGGCGGCGGCGAAGGCCGCGTAATCCAGAAAGTTCACAATGCCATCATTTTCATCGGGAAGGATATCCGCGGACAATCTCAGGAAGAGCCACTGCCGGACAAACGCAGCAAGGTCGTTTATCTCAACACCATAGGGACAGACGAAATCCGACAGCAATCGCGGCTGCCAGGTGAATCTCGGGTAATTCATCCGGTCACAGATGTCCCAGACTGTCAGGAAATCCCAACCGGCGTCAGTAAAGGTGCTTTTCATTTGCATTGCCGCGGTGGACGCAGACGTGCCGCCGTCACTTTCAGCCTGGCCACTCGTGTTAATGTTCCAGAAGGAATCCGTAACGGCAGCGCCGATGAGATGCAAATTATAGCCGACGAGTCCACCGACGTTAGAATCCCCTGAAACGGCGCCGATGGAATAGCATGTGAAGATATCGTCCTCGTTATATCCAACCAGCCCGCCAACATAAGTACCTCCTGAAACGTCACACGTGGAGTAGCAGTCGTATATCCGACCATACCTATTTCTTCCGACGAGCCCGCCGGCATAATCATCTCCGAAAACCTCGCCGGTTGAATAGGAGCCTGATATCCAGCCGCGACTGCTTCCAGCCAGGCCGCCGATGTGATTATAAGAGGCCGAAACGCGACATGACGAAGAGCAGTTGTCAATCCAACCATAAGAATTGTGCCCCACCAAGCCGCCGACCACAGACTCAGCCGAGACGTAGCCATCGTCAATATGGCAGCCAGAGAGGGTACCAAAGGACAGACGGCCCGCCAAAGCACCAACGAACCATCCCGTTCCAGCATCAATGTCCGGGGCCGTTAGGTGCAGGTTCTTAATTTCCGCATTGGGGTCATAGACGTATCTAAAAAGTCCTATGTAATCTGTTGCTGTGGTGGTGTAGGTGAAGTTTAGAATCCGGTGGTCATTGCCGTCGAAGGTACCTGTGAAGGGACTGGCCGGGGTTCCGATGAGATTGAAAGCGGTTCCGGTGTAGGCCGCCAAGTCGATATCGTCAATCAATCTAAAGTGCTTGTCCCAATCATTGGTGTCGGTGCCAATCAAATTCATCTGATCAGCAGTCGATATGAGGTAGGGTTCACCGGGGGTACCGTTACCTCCGCTGTACTTAGCCGGAGCAGGCAGCGAGAAAAGGCAGACAGCAAGCACGAGAAAGAGCGCTCGGGCAAATACGCGTCTTTTCTTACAGGCAAAATGGTTTCTGCCGTTTGTTAAAAAAGTATCGCCTAATGACCCCATTTTTTTACCATACTTAAACAGAAGGCGGCACCTCCTCGGACTTAACATTATACCATTTATGGCAAGCAAAATCAAGACTATTAGGGGATGCCGGCGTCGGCGGATGGCATAAGTGCTTTGTAACGCTTGCTTTATCGCAGTTAATGGGCTTTTATGGGACGTGCGACAGACGGGCAGAGGCGATAAGAAAACATATTTGAGTGAATTGAGACAAGGATTTCGGTTGTAGGTAATAGATAAAGGGCAGATTTGTGGTTTGGTGGTATGTTTGCTCGCGAGAGTATCGGCAAAGCAATAATTGATTAGTGGCTTGGCTAATGATAGAATCAGCTGAAAATTATCGGTAGGCAGTGCGGTAGTATCTGGTTTAAGAGACATTCAAAGAAAGGAGTTGCGTCAGTATGGAACGATTGAAGGTAGGTTTTATCGGGGCCGGCTTCATAGCGAATTTTCACGCGGTGGCGCTTAAGATGGTGCGAGGCATCGAACTGGCTGGTGTTTATTCACTCAAAGGGGCGGAAGAGCTGGCTGCATCAGCCAAGGAAAACGAGCTTGGTAAGTGCAAGGTTCAGCCGAACGTGGCGGAACTGTGCAAGAGCTGTGATGCGGTGGCAGTTCTGGCACCGAACCTCGCACGGCTTGAGATTGTCGAGCAGATAGTCGAAGCGGTCAAGGCGGGTGCGGAGTTGAAGGGTGTTATCTGTGAAAAGCCGTTAGGCCGGACAGTAGCGGAGGGAAAACGGCTGGTAGCTCTTGCGAAAGAGGCGAAGCTTGCTACGGCGTATTTTGAAAATCAGATACATATGAAGGCCATCAAAAACGCACTGGCCCAGCTTGCGCCCGTGCAAGAGGCTATGGGACCGATTGCGCTTGCGCGCAGCTCGGAGGAGCACGCCGGGCCTCATGAAGGTTGGTTCTGGGACCCCACGCGACAAGGCGGGGGAGTGCTTTGCGATATGGGCTGTCACAGTATAGCGGTATCGTGGTTTGTGCTAACGCCTGCAGGCAAGCCAGTGACCTTCCTCGAACCGGTTTCGGTCAATGCGGAGACGGCGCTACTTAAGTGGAGCCAGCCGAAGTATCGGCAGGCACTGCTCGAGAAAATGGGTGTTGATTACGGGAAGACTCCGGCTGAAGATTTTTGCACGGGGACAGTAACGTTCCGCAACCCTGAGAGCAGCCAGCTTGTAAAGGGTCAGTTTACCAATTCCTGGATGTACGATAAGCAGGGTCTTCGTCTTTCGATGGATGGGCTTGGGCCGGGTTATGCATTTGAGGTCAACTCTTTGAAGTCGCCGCTTGAGGTTTTCATTGGTGACGCAGCAGCCGAGGCCGTGGCGGATTCCGAGACCGCTCTTGAGAAAGCGACGGCATCGCGCGGCCTGTTGGCAGTCCAGCCTAATGAAGCGGACCTATATGGTTATGTTGATGAGTTTGAGGAGGTCCGGAATGCGTTTTTAGGCGGCAGAGACGGCTTTTTGAACTGGGATTATGGCCTTGAGATAACGAAGCTGTGCCAGGCGGGATATATGTCGGCCGAGCGACAGAAGACCATCGACCTTACCGACGCAACGACTCAGAAGGAACTGGATTCGTATACGTCGCTGATAGCGCAGGGCAAAGGCGCTGAGGTGCTGTGCAGACAGGGCTAAGCTGGTTGAGTACCCAAGGACGAATTGCGAGTTGTGGATACTCACAATGGTGCCCTTACGGGGCTTGCAGTGAATTCTCAGCGAGGGCGGCAAAGTCCAGCATATTAACAATGCCGCAACCACTATCCGGCGCAGCGTCAGCACAGTAGGCACTTAGCCGGAGCCACTGGCGGAGTAAAACGCTAAGGCGGGAAGTTTGGACTTTCGGCTTTGCGCTTTTTGTTTATAATATGGCAGTTTAGCCAGTCAGCAGTTTTAAGGATCTGTGTTATGGGAAATGGCAATCTATTGGCAGTTATAATCGTTAGTTTAGTTGTGGGTCTGTTGGCCAGCGGGTGTGTGGAACGATGGCTGACAATCAATACAGAGCCGCAGGGGGCTTTGGTTACATTGAATGATGAGGAGATAGGCGAATCGCCGGTTACTGTCTCGTTCGAATGGTACGGCGATTATAACGTGAGGATAAGTAAGGAGGGGTACGAGACTCTTAAGACGCATCGCAAGTTGGAGGGGCCGTGGTATGATGCCTTTCCGTTTGATTTTTTCGCCGGCATACTGAATCCGAACAGAATCGTCGATTCGTATGAATGGACATTTGAGCTTGCCCCGAAAGAGTATCCAACGAGGGAAGAGCTAATCCAAAATGCCCAAGAACTGAAAGAACAAGTAAAGTAAAAGTATTGCCCGAGCTAAGAGGGAACGAAACGAGCTTCGGTTTGCAAATCAATTGAGACCTCAGGGTGTTCTTTAAGAGGTGGGCTTTGAGGGATTACCTTGTCGGAAAATCCTGACCTCATCGGCGAGGGTTTGTTTCATAGCTTCGTTAGACATTTTGAAGAATTTTGCCAGACTCTTTAGCTGATTTTTCTCATCGGGGGTAACCTTGCCATCTGCAAGGACCTTTTTGCAAGCTTTGCGAAACTGCAACTCGATGTTTTTGGTCGGCACAACCTTCTGGCTGGCCAGGAAAATCTTTTTTTCATCTTCGAAGAGATGTTTTGTGGTTTCATGAGCGAGCTTCAACGATTTGCCAAGCTCTCGGAGCTGATTCTTTTCATCAACGCTAACTTTACCATCGGCCAGGGCATTTTTGCATGCAATGCGGAACTTAAGCACCGCATCCTTGGCATGCTGTTTCCTGCGGGACTTCAGGAAGGTCTTTTTTTCATCCTCAAAAAGCTCTTTGGCAACTTTTTCAGGCAATTCCAAGGACTTAGCCAATTCATTGAGCTGGTGTTTTTCATCAGAAGTTAGTTTTCCGTCGGCCAGTGCTTCTTTACATTCGGTTCGGAACCGAAGTTCAGCATCTCTGGCTTTTTGGGCCTTGTCCTTCTGCGCCTGAGCAAGCTCATCGGTGAGCCTATCGACAGCTTCCTGGGCTTTTTCATATCCCTGGAGAGCGGCCTTTCGATAGCACTTTACTGCTTCGGCCTTATCTTCAGTCACGCCGCTACCCCATTCATAGTGGACGGCAAGATTAAACTGTCCGGTGTCATCGCCCTGTTGGGCCGCCTTGCGATGCCATTTGACTGCTTCCGTCTCATCGACGTCAACACCGGTGCCAGTGTCGAAGCACCAGGCAAGATTAGACTGGGCCATAGCATATCCCTGCTCAGCGGCCTTAAGGTACCACTGGACGGCTTCGGCCTGGTCCTTCGGGACACCATTGCCGTTTAGATAGCAGGAGCCGAGATGATTTTGCGCCAAGGGATAGCCCTGCTCAGCCGCCTTTATGTGCCAACTGATAGCGTGAACCTCATTTCTTTCTACGCCAAAACCTTCCTCGAAACAGCGTGCGAGCAACCATTGGGCTTCGCGAACATCAAGCTCAGCGGCCCGCTGCCATTCCGGCAGGCGTTTGTCAAAATTTTTGCGTATGTACGGCCTGGCACCGTGGCCTTCGGCGATGGCACGTTCACACTCAACTGCATCGTCGATGCAACCCTGGCGCAAAGCCTCGAGATCATCGTCCTGAGTGGCTCCACACTGCGAGCAAAACCTGGAGTTGTCGGGAATGTCCTGCCGGCACTTGAAACATTTCATAAAACCGCCCTGCCCACTTTAGATAAACAGTTAGCTCACCATTTTTCCAGGCAATAAAATACTGCCTCCAGCTAAAAAACGCAACGAGAAATTTAACTGAGATACTGAGGTAATAGTGACGAATGCCGAACAAGGGTGAGGAAAAGTCCGAAAAAACAGGCTGAAGCAGAGAAATTGGGCTTTAAGGGGGAAAGTTACATGAAACCAGCGCGCAAGAGCTAATGCGGCTTGACTAAAATGACGATTTTAAGTGGTATGCGGTAGAGATTCAAACTGGAGGTACTGCAATGTTTGGAAAGATGAATTTACAAGAAGGCTTCAAACGGCTCGCGTGTATCACATCGATAATTGCTTTTGGTGTGAGCATGCTTTTGGTAAAGCCGTATGATTTACGGTGGGGAGGTGTGAGTTTTGTGGTGCCATGGGCAATCTTCGGGACCATAACTTTTATAAGCAACAACATCACAAAATACTGCGGCCGGTATAAGAAATTGGTTTTCGCCCTTCTCTGGATTTTATGCATTCCGGCAAGTTTCGCAGTCTGGCATTTTCACTCAGAGTTCACCGATTTGGCCCTCTCGGTAGAAACATGGTATGATTTACTGTGGATAATACCGTTAGTGGTTCTTTGCGCAATCGGCGTTGTGTGGGGTTCGATCGCGGTGGTGTGTGTGGTCATTGGCGGAACTTTTGTGTGGGTGATTCAGGGTTTTACAACCAACCACAAGGCAACGAAAAGCGAAAGCTCCATAGAATTCTGCTCTCCCCTTCGCCGCCGAGATTTTTCAGAGCAATTGAATAATAAAGTGCGTCAGACGACATAACGCCAGCGCTCTATGCATAGGCGCATTGGCGCCGTGGGGGGACAATTCCAAAGCCAAGATAATCAAGTGAACCGCAGTGGATGGTCAAGATTTGTCGAGGAAGTAGTAATTCTTGAAGCGTTCTCTGAATCGAAGCAGTCGGTACTTTCTGAATAAGAGGGCAACCACGACGGCGCAGATGGCAAATGAAACGGCAAATGTAAGGCGGATGCGCCAAGTTTCGAGTCTGTAGCGTAGCTGGTCATCGCGATAAATCTGCAACTCTTCCTGGGTTTCGGGGTACGTTATTTCGCCGGCTTTAGAATCTCGCATCAGGGTTTCAACAAAATCCTGTTCGGCGGAATAATCATATATCTTGGGACTGATGGCGTTCAAGCCCTGTCCAAGGACAAAAGCGAGAGATGCGGTCAGAGAGACAACTATAGCGTACTCGAGGCAGGTGAAACCACGAGTCACAAGAGGTTTTACAAGTTCCTTTATCATTTCGCAGAGTTCCAGAGAGCGAATACAGAAGCATTATAAACTGATACTACGTAAATTCAAGGTAACAAACAGAGAGTTACAGGCGAGTTTGGGAATCTTAGCTCGAGTTGTAATGACAAGTCTGTAACCGGTCGTTTGCGAGATGTAATAGGACTGGTCACAGCAGATTGTCACGATACCAGTCTATAGAGAGTTGGAGGCCTTTTTTGAACGTGACAGCAGGTTCATAGCCGAGCGTTTTTTGGGCGAGGGTGATATCGGCAAGAGAATGCTTTATGTCACCGGGGCGGGGGTCGGCGTAGATGGGCTTTATACTTTTGCCAAGAAGCTCGTCAATTATATCAATCGTCTCATTGACGGTCACGGCCTGGCTACAGGCTATATTCAGGACCTGGCCGGCGGTGTGTTCGGCACCGGCAGCAAGGAGGTTGGCCTCGACAACATTTTCGACATAGGTGAAATCGCGGCTCTGGAGTCCATCCCCAAAGACGGTGGGAGGTTTGTCCTTTAGTATGGCGGTGACAAAGGCAGGTATGGCGGCGGCGTATTGGCTGGTGGGGTCCTGGTGTGGGCCGAAGACGTTGAAATAGCGTAGTGAAACAGTCTCAAGGCCAAAGACCTTATAAAAAACGGAGCAATAATACTCGCCGACGAGTTTGCCAACAGCGTAAGGTGAAAGTGGGTCAGGCTTCATTGTCTCGACCTTCGGCAAGGTAGGGGTATCACCGTAGGCTGAAGAACTCGATGCATATACGAAACGTTTTATGCCAGCATCACGGGCAGCCAAAAGAAGAGTGAAGGTGGCATCGACACAATGTCTGTGTGTAGCGGCTGGATCGTCAACGCTGCGCGGAACCGAGGGTAAGGCACCTTGGTGCAAAACGACATCGATACCCTTCATGGCACTGCGAGCGATTTTTTCGTCGCCCATGTCAGCTTCTATAAATTCGATTTTGTCCAAGACAGTGGCGAGATTAGCTTTTTTGCCTGTCAGCAGGTTGTCAATTACGCGTACGAAGCAGTTCTGCGAGACGAGTTTTCTGCAGATATTTGAACCAATAAAACCGGCTCCGCCGGTGACCAAGAATCTATCCATTAGAAGAAGTCCTTTACAAACAGATTTGTCATGCAGTAATAATTATGCTTTGTACTTAGCTAAATTGAATGAGCAAGCTGCAGTTTCTGGTACTCCTGATATGACCTGAACTGTTCGGTGAAATAGCCGCCTTTCATAGCCTTTACGGCGAAGACCACACATCCGATTATTTCGGCGTTCACGTCTCTGAGTTCGCGAATAGTCCTGAGGGCGGCGCCTCTGCGCGTTGCGCTGGCGTTGAAAACCAGAGCAGTACCATCAACAAGCTTGGCGAGAATTTTGGTAGCACTTACGAGTAAAACAGGCGGGCCATCAATTATAACATAATCGTAGCTTTCTCGTTGATGTTTAACCAACTGTTTCATTTGAGCGCCGCCGAGCAATTCCGCCGGATTAGGAGGCAACGGTCCTGAATCGATTACATCAAAGCCTTCAATGCCAGAGGGCCTTATAATTTCCTGGTAACCACAGAGCCCAGCAAGCAGCGTACTCAGACCGTATTGGGTCTCCTCGTCGGCCTCCTGCTCGGCCAGCGGCGGTGGGAAGATAGCGTGCGACCTCGGGCGCCAGAAATTGGCATCTATAAAGAGTACATTTTTATTCTCTGCAACAAAAGTGGTAGCAAGATTCACCGCGACAGAGGTTTTGCCGTCCCCCGCCGCGCCGCTGGTAACAAGTAAAGCCTTGAGAGATTCCCCGGGGCCTGATAGTTTCAGATTAGTCCGAAGGCGTCTGTAGGATTCACTTATAATGGAATACGGAGCCTTGCGAACAATCAGGCAGTGGTCAATGTTTCTCACCTGTGCATCCTCGGCCGCATCAGGAATGACACCTAAAAGCGGAATGTGGAGGAATCTGGCCACGTCCCTCGGTGTGCGCACGAGGTCATTGAGCAGCTCGATAAGAAATGCAAGCCCTACGCCGGATAAGAGGCCCAATATTGTTCCGCCGGGGAAATAAAACTCCCATCTCGGAGAACTTACCTCCAGCGGTTCAGGAGCATATCCAACAAACTGTACCTTACGAGTTTCGGGGTCATCATGCATTATCTTCAATTTTTCTATCTGCGCCTTGACTTCATCAAGCATCTGTTTTCGCTCGTCTCTTATGGTCACGCGCTGCTCATATTGCACGCGAGCCAAATCCAGGTCTCTTTTTTTTGCATCCATCTCCTGCCGCAACTTCTCGAGTTCTATATACCTTTCCTGCAACACGACCAAGCTGTTTTGCGCATCTTTAAGATTTGACTGTCGGGTCTGCTCTGCAATTTCAGCTTTTCTTAACGCTCTATTTTCTCTGATTTCTTTAATGAATTCTTGTGTTTGACGCACTACTCTGTGATTTTCACCGAACTTCGTAAGTCTGCCGGCCAGTTCCGACTCCTGAAAGGCAAGCTGCTGTGCAAGAACAACCATAACGGGGTCAGTCTCTATCTGATGTTCAATCTGCTCATTAATGGGCCCTGTTGCCAGTTCCTCGAGATTCTTTATATCGGCTTCAACCTGTTTTATTGTCAGCGTCATTGTGTTTTGCTCAAGTTCCAGGTCATCCAATCTTAACTCGATTGTGTGCCGGAATTGACGCGTTGCAGGTCTTTCAAGGTCGGTCAAACCGGTTGCCGCACGCACGTCGGCCAGTGCTGCCTCGGCCAAATCCAGGTCTCTCTGTACACTATTCTGCTGGTCAATGAGCCCGGCCAATTTCCCAGCTATCTCCTCTTTCTTTGTGGCGCCCTGCGAAGTAAGAAACAAATCCACCATTTCGTTTACGATCAGTGCAGATTCCGTCCTGTCATTACAAGTCATCGATAGTACAATGAACTCGCCATCTCTCTGGGCACTGGCACCAAATTTTTTCCTCAACTCCCTAAAGGCTTTCTGAATACGTTTATCCCTAATCTTACCGAAACCTTCGAACCACTCGGTCTGCTGAATTCTGTCCCTGTCAATCAATCTCTGCAGAGTACTCTGCCGCGTTATAAGGTTCGCCATCGACACACGGTAACCATATTGAATATCCTTTTGCACCTGGGCAGAAGTTATGGTCATAGGGTCTTTTTCTATGGGGGGCAGGACTCTGATAAATGTCCGGGCGGTATATTTTGGGGCGTATCTCATTAAGAGATACCACGCCCCACCGCCACTCACAAGGCCAAATATGGTCAGGGAGATTATCATCAAGACATGCCGGCGCAATATTCCAAAGACCTCCTTCGGAGTCAGCGGCGCGGCAGCCGCCAACGGTCTGATGCCAGTTGGCCCTTGTATTCTGTTCACAGACCTTTGCCTTTCTTCTACCATCTCAACTTCCAATTAAACCTACAGGGTACAATGCTTAGTTACTACGCTATTGAGCATTCTCGTTTTGTCCCGGGAGGCGCTCGATAGCCGATTTTATCCGCTCAATCACTGCCGGCGGCAATTCGTCCGCTCCTTTTTCCAACGCTTGTTCATAAGCATCAAGGGCCTCAACTGGCGCCCCAAGCGCCTCTTTTATCATACCCAAGTGCTCAAATACCTCCGGCGGCGTAGAGATTCTGTTCTGTTCGTACTGTTGCAGAGCAGCCTGCAAAAATTCGGCTGCGTCGGCGTATCTACCGTTTTTATATAAGACATACGAATAAGTATCCAAAAAGCCAGGGGCATTGGGCCTCGCATCATGAGCTCGTCTAGAATACTCAAGCGCCTCGGCCAACCTTTCGTTATTCTCGGCCAGTAGATAAGCCAAATTATTCAAGACATTTGCATTATTCGGCATTTCAGCCAACAAACTTTCGTGGGCAGCAACAGCCCTGTCAAGATAACTTTTATCGGAAGTTTTGGCATAAGCCAAAGTCAAGGTTTCTACCTTTTTGACAGTATAACCAACCCTGCGAGGGCTATCGGGCTCAATTATCCGCAGGCATTCGTCAATATAGCCTACAGCCTTATTGTACTCACCGTTAAGATTCGTCAAATTAAACATGGCTAAATTGGCAGCAAGTGAGTCAGGGTTGGCCTGTAGTTTTTCTTTGCAGTATGCCAACGCCTCCTGGGCTCCAAGGAGCAAGTGCATTTTCCGAACAATATCGGACACAAGAAGCTCGTTTGTCCCCGCCTTATCAACCGCCTTGCGGCAATATTCCACTGCTGTTACTCTATCGCCGAGCTTTGACTTTGCCTCAGCCATCCTGAAAAAAGCTACGTGAGCAAAATCGCCATCAACATATTTGCCAGCCTCTTCAAAGACCTTATCCAGCTTTCCACTCAGCACGAGTGCCTGCAAATACCCATCCAGCGCGGCCATGTCACCACCGCCACTTTCTGTACTTCTTTGCCAAGCAAGTTGATACAGACGTACCGCATTATCAAAATCCCCTTCTGCTATCGCAAATGCAGCCGCCCGATTACACCAGAACACACTACCGGCCGGACCTTTCATGACACCATCATAAAATCTTCTCAAGTCCTCCTTTCTGCCGCGCTGTAACAGGACTTCCTCAAGCAATTGCATGGCTTCTGTAGGAGCCTGTGGATGTTCAATTGTGCTTTTAAGCTCCGTTATAGCATCCTCATATCGGCCTGCCCGCCGATAGGCCTTTGCCAGAGCAATTCGGGTGACGGGCTCAGTTGATATTGACTTGCTTCTTTTAAGGTCGATAATTGCCTGGCCATAATCCGCCCTTAAAAGATTTATTTCGCCCCTTAACCGCCATGCCACAGGGTCATCCTGGTTAGTCTCAAGATTCAGATTCGTCAATTGCAGCGCCTTTTTCAGCTGCCCCTGTTTCATTGCCAACCACGCCTCAAGCAACAGTGCTCTAGTCTCATCAGGATATCTTTCTTTAAGGCTTTGGAGTTGGTATTCAGCTTCTTTGATAAGACCAATTTTGAGGAAGGTCTGAACTTGAAGAAGATGGTTTTCTACATTGTTTTGAAGCGACAAAAGTTCCTCAGAATATTTTTTCGCAGTTTGCTTATCGGCAGTTTTCTCTGCGACAAGCAGAAGGCCCCGGACCACACCGGCGTCATCCGTATCGGCCTGATACATCTGCTCTAAAACGTCTTTGGCATCCTCCAAGCGACCGCTCCTAAAATGATGTTGCCAGAGCAAACTTCGGTCCTGGGCCTCAACAAGCAATTGCTCGGCTTTTTCATCCTCACCTCTAACACGATAGTATTCTGAATAGTAACCAAGCATTGTTTTATCGGAAGGGTCTATTGCCCTTGCCTGTTCAAAAGACGCGGCCGCCATATCAAACAATACCTGTTTGCGTTCGGCATTTGTTGCCTGGAGAGCCATTCTTGTTGCCAGTCTGCCCGCCAGTATGGCGTTTTCCATACTCGGAGCGGTTCTTTGCAGATCCTGCCGAATCGCCAATGCTCTCATCCGCTGTGTCGGAGCTATATATTCAGCATAGAAGCTACGTAACTCCAAATCATCCCGGTTCAGCGCCATTGCCCTGTCCAAGGCAGCTCGGGTTTCAATTAGCTGGTCAGACAATACGTTCTCGCCAAGCTTTTGATTACGCCGATACAGCTCAAGTGCCAGTCCTTTTGCAATAGTACCGTTGAGAGGATTCAAAGAAGCCGCTTCCTGGGCGTCCCCAATAGACGCAAGTTCATTTCCAAGTGCAGAATTGATATTGCTTCTGAGCATAAGGGCATTGGAGAAGACAGGCCTTTGCCTCAAACATTCCTCTACCCTGGCTAACGCATCTTTATAGTCCTCCTTAGCCACAGCAAGGCGAGCTGCAAAAAAGTTGCCCTCGCATTCATCAATATTTCTGCTCCGTGCAACATCCACAACCTTTCCGGCGAGTTCCCAGTCGCTGCCAGCAAGAGCTATCCCGAGAAGATAGTCTGCGGCGAGACGGTCTGAATCCGTAATCTCCTCGGCCTGGCCCAGAGTCAGCGTCTCAACACCACCTTCTTGCAAGGTTTCCATTTTAAGGACTTTCCTGAACTCTTCAGCTGCTCTGTTCGGCTCATTATTTCCCAGATAAAACACACCAAGCTTCAAAGACTTTTCTACCGGGTCAGCAATATCTGATAAGACTTGTTCCTGTATTTCCTTATGCCTTTGTTCCGAAATTTTTCCGGGCTCAGGCTCGGAAAGCAGTTGCTTGTAAAACAGAACTCTTGTGTTTGTGGGAAAAGATTCCAAGAATCGACTGACTATTTCCTTGGCCTGTTCGATCTTCCCTTCCGGCATATAATTGTTACAAACAACAACAACGTCTGCTTCTTCAACGGAATTAGGCTCTATTGATAATAGTTTTCCCACCAACTCAGCGTAAGCATCCTTGTAGCTTTTCAACTCAGTAATCCGCGACTCAAGACCCTCCTGTTCTAAACCCATCACCTCCTGGAAAGCCGGGCCAAGCCTTTCTGCCCTTTGCTTTCGCGTTATAGCTCTCTGAACCTGCGCGATTTTGCCATTCACCAGCGCCAGCTTAAGTTTAATTGTATTTGGATCGTCGTGGCGGACATGCGCCAATCTTTCCTCAGCCTCGTCAAACTGACTTGCCCTAATGTAAATCTTGGTGCGAAGTGCCTGGCTCCTTTCGTTGGTCCAGTATTCGTTCTCAAAAAAGTTTACAGCACTCAAAGCCCCGTTAGTGTCTCTCAGTGTTAACAAAACATCCGCATAATCCAAAAGAGCTTCGGGCTTATTCTGGGAAATACCTGTCTTGAGAGCACTGGCCAAGAATTCCCTTACCGCGCCAATCTCAGAAGTATTCTCGAAAATCTTCGCAAGAACACGAGACAGCCGCGAATAGGAATACTGCACAAGAGAAGGCTGCGCATCTTCTATCCCGGAGGCCTTAAACTGCTCATAAACTGCATACAGCTTCCTGATAGCGATGTTTTTATTCCCTTTTGCAAGCTCAAGCATTCCCTGCCACTTAATAACCTGCGGGTCCTCACCACTGCCCAGAATTTGTTCAATTTCGTGCACGGCTTGCTCGGCGTTTGTCAGCCATTCTTTGGTTTGTGCCTCGGTCCTTACCTCACAAGGCTCAAGCATCTGCTCAACATAGCAATTTGCAAGAAAGACGTTCAATAAGATCCTATTCATTCTATTTGCCACCCGTCGTGGGCCGCTTTCCTCTTTCGCATCCGGCAATGTAAGTGCATTCTTAGCCACTTCTATCGCTCTATAAAGGCTCGGGATCTCCCCATAAACAGAAAACCTGCGATAATACAAATTGGCTGCTTCTATTGCGCAAGCCATGTTTTCCTTGTCCAATTCTATTGCTTTTTCAACCACCTTTATGGCCTTATCAAGGTTTTTCAGGCCCAGCGTTTGATAGAATCCAGCTAATTCCAAATGAGCCCGCGCACTCGAATCAAACTTCTCCGCAAGCGACAAGTATTCAGGTTCGAGCGACTGAATTTGTTCTCTGCCACCTTTAGCAAGTATAATCTCCCGCTTGATGGTCAAAAGATTGATGTGTGCTCTCACATCGTCCCCTGCAGCCTCGACTGCCTGCTCTAAAAGTTCTTTAGCCTGCTCTCTTGTTTTATCTCTTTCTTCAAGATTGCCTCTTGAAGCGAGGAACTGGCCCTTTGTGACGACTGCCTGCGCTAAATGCCAGTAGGCATCGACATTACCTGGTTCAAGTTCTCGAACCTTTTCCAAATCATCCATTGCGCGCCCAAGAGATTCGTCCCTGTCAGTTACTGCCCCCAGTTTTGTCATTTCAAGTATGGCTCTACCCCTAACCAGATACAGGTACGGCCCCAACCACTCCCCCCCTCTTTTTTCTTCTCGCACTTCAAAAGATTCCCATTGAGCCGTATCTTCAGCGAGCAGGTCTGCATTCCCTGCCACTTCTATCAACTCCGATGCCTGCGACTCCACCTCCTGCCAAAGCTGACGCGCACCAGTATCAGCCAGTATGTAGAAATATTTCAACCGGGGGTATCGGGCTTTCACATTGTCCGGGTCTATTCTAATTATTCCATTCCAGCAGCCAAGAGCATCACGCCATCGGTCGGTTTCGATATACAAGTGGGCAAGTCTGAAAAGCATCTGTATCCTGAGCGGATCCGTTTTTGCCAGCGAACGTGCCTTACTATAATTACGCTTGGCCACTTCGTACTTTTCTTTCTTTACGTCTTCATCCCTCGCCTGACGTGCGGCTTTTATCGCCGCATCGGCATCTTTGATAAACTCTTCAGGGTCCTGGCTCAAATGCAGAACTATCCCGATAGCGGCCAGCGACAGAAATACAAAGACCGCCGAGCCAATGAGCGCCACCTTTTTATTCAATCTCTTTCTCGCCATAAGCTTTTTCCTTCCTTTCGCCAAAGCTGCCAAATACAGAGACTTCTTTTTCAGGTTCCTTTACTAAATCGTACATTGTATCTTGCAATTCGTGCGATGCAAATCGCGCATGAGCAATCATTACTCACTACTGTTTGAAAAAAAAGACCACTTTTAACTTTTTAAAACGGACGAGGTTAGACTTTGACCGCGCACCAAGGTTATTGGCCACCCGATGTTCTGAGCTCTTGCATAATTGGCCAATGTTCCTGCTCCAAAATAGGCAAGATTACACTCAAGAGCTTTTGGCTCGCTGCCACTGCCTGCTCTCTGCTCGGATAAAACTTTACACCGCCCAGTTGTCCTGCTGCAGTAAGCCTCGTATTAAAAAAGTTCCACTCAACCTTGCAAAAATAAGAGTACTTTCCGAAAATATTTTTATTTAGAATCAATCGGGTATTCTCTCTACTGTCGGAATAATGACCATTGACGTTAAAAAGGTACAAAACCGGAAATTTTGTCTCACCGCGCCAGTGATTTGAACCTGTGTCAGCAAAGACTAGGTACCTGGACGGGACAGAGAATTTACGATTGTCAACCACGGATTGACAATTGAAGGTCAGAGTCTCGGATGTCAATCTTTGATAGCCGCTACCCATATAACATTCTTCCGGTACGTGCAGGACAACGTCGGGAAGTTCGTAATAGGTAATGAATAAGGAACAATAGCGGGTCCTGCTGTCGGTGCCTGCATTGGTGTCTTCCAGAATCCACTGAATATAGTGTTCCGTACCCAGGCCTTTAACAACCTCTTCATAGGGGATCTCCTCTTTCGACACTACTTTGTAAAAAGCCAAGGCTTTTTCGTCCAAGAGGTCCAGGGATTTTCTCAACGGTAACGGTTCTTTCTTCAAGTATACCCCAAAACTTTTTACTGCGATGGACATACCACTTCCCGCTATTGCAAGTATGGCCACACATATCAAAAAGGCCGGCTGCAGATAGACTCGCATATCGTTCTTTGCCGTCGGATTGGTGTACGTCTTTTGCTGTGTTTGCGATCCCTCTGTCATTTCATATTTCGCTTTATCTGTCATGCTCTAATCTTTCCGACGCTGCCGACGAACAACAATATCCTCAGCAACCTTTGTCTCTTCAACAAACAAGCTGGCCATAAACCACGCAAGAAAACCATACAAGCCAAACGCCAACGGCAACATTGCCATCCCGAGAATATCATGATAAATCCCCTGAGCGTACTTTGGATGTATCAGAATATAAATAAATCCGGTAACTGTAACCCGTATGATATTACAAAACACGGCTATCGGTATTGTACTGGCCAACAAAACCAGCCTCTGCCATACAGGCCTATAGTGCAGATACGCCATAGCAACACCCAAGGCCAGGAAGGCCATGAGCAACCGCATTCCGCTACAGGCTTCAGCGACATTAAGCGGAGGTTCCAACCGCTGGCCCCTATAAATGATATCTATCACCACGCCACTGGCAGTGGCTTCCATCTGGCTAACCAAATTCAACAAAGCAGCTGCCACCTTAGTCGCCAGCTGTCGCATCGGCATAGTCAGACTAACGTAATATCTATTCGGCAATGGTACGGCAAAGACCAAGAACGCAATGGGAAGCCAGGTATATTTAATCAAAGCCCAGCCGCCCAAAAACAACACAACCGCGCCAAGTGCCGCTATTATGGACATTGGGCGAAAATATGCATATCCGGCGGGGCTGACTATGTTAAGAATATAAAACATAATCCCACAAATCAGAAAAAACGAACCCAGGTAATTCGGCTTTGTTTGAAGGTTCAAGATTTTGTTCTTTGCCTGGTTGATGAAATATAAACTAAAAAGCGGGATTAAAAAACCGTGCGACCAACTGCTGTCAGTACGCCACCTGTAGACAATCGGTTGAATGTCGTTGCGAAAAAGATAGATAAACAAGCCGCCAATTATCAGCATCTTGACGTAGTTATGAACTCCAAGTTCAATCCAGCTTGCACGAACCATATTTGGATTTTGCTGGTGCTTGCAAAAGGAGGGTCCAGCACCCGAGCCCGGGGTTCCCTGAGATGATTTGTTGCGGGAGTGGCTAGGTCCCAGTTTGGAATGTTCACAAACGGGGTCTTGGTCTGCTTGTGTTTTTGCAACAGAGGAAACAATATTGTCTGCCATAACTAAACGATTCTGTTAAAACCAGTCAGGTATAGGTCTGCGGGTTCCGAAATCTCTATCCGCAAAATTACGGTCATAAACGAAACCGAACCCGTAAGTGGCCCTGAAGGCATTGCGTAAAACGGCACGCCACCTGGAAGTGGAATGTGTGCCGACGTTAATCAGATCATTCGGTTTGATAAAGAAGTCGGGTTGCTCAGCCCGGGCAATTTTATCCAAATCCACCATTACGATTTCTTCTCTGTCCTTACCGATTCTCCTTATAACTTCACAGTGTTTTGGCCAAGCTAAGGGCCCTAAGCCACCGGCCGCAGCTATAGCCATTTTCAAGGTCATGGGCCGGCCCGTAAGATCAACAAATCCTTGAGCATTGACATTACCCATAATACAGAATTCACCGATAATATCAACAGGCACCTGGATACTGTCGCCCGGCCTTATCACGATATTATACCGAGGGTCACCTGCAGCCAGTTTATCAGCGGGGATTTTCATAACCCGCGTCTGGGCAGCCCCCGGTGCCACCTGGTCCCAGTCGAAATCTGCTGGCACCCTCTCCTCGAGTGGTTTGCCCACTTTCTCCGGCATAGCTTTAAGCGGCGTTTCCATCGGCGTTGGCCGACCGACTTGAATCGGCACCCATTTGCCGTCCTGAAAAATCCACTCAATCCGGCCTGTCCGGTGTTGGTCTATTGGCTCGTCTATCGTTTCACGACCAGCAGGCCCGGCCGATGATTCCAGTAGGTCTTCTATGTCTCCAGTGTCCATTCTCCCCTGCCTACCATCGAGCGTCCCAAAACATTCCGGCAAAGCTGCCTCGGCAAGTTCTATGCTCGTTATCATCTCAGTGGAAGCTATAACAAGACTATTCTCAGGCCACTGCCGCCCTGCGTGCGGGGCTATTATCTCAAGCATTTCCTCCTCAGGCGTGATAAATTCGTGCGGCTCGCGCCGCTCAGGAATTTCCGCTTCACTGGGTTCGGCAACCACTTCTTTGCCCGTAACAGGGCGCGAGACATAAACATAGCTTATATTGAACTGGCTTATGCCACCGCCCGTCGCAACCGCGTCGAGCAACCTAAAATCGTAGCGTGGAATCTCGTATCTACCCGGACGTGGTACACCCTCACCGGATATCGAAAACGTACGTTTCTCCGACCTTAGCAAAGTCACGGTAACCGACGGATCTTTCAGTATGCTCGGTGAAAGGATTTGTGCAATTTCGTCTTCAAGTTGCGATTCAGTCAACCCTGCCGCCTCAACCACTCCAACCTCAGGTATGGATATCTTACCGGTCTCGGTAACAACAAAATCATTTATAAATGCCTGCTGGTCCTGAAGGAGTTCGAAGATGGATATCCTGACGATATCACCTGAGCTAAACACATAATCGGTTTCGTAGGCTATGGCGTCTATCGGCCGTGGGTCTTCTGCTACCTCCCAAGCCGACGGCTCTTCATCCGCCACACCCAATGAATCCAGTATCACATTAACCGCCGGAACAGGACGAAACCTGCCTACCTGTGCCGGGTCAAAAAACTTATTACCACAACCTGTCAGGCAAAAAGTTGCAAAAACCAGCCAAAGACATATGATTGCTACAGTCCGTATACGTTTCATATCCCTGAAATTCCCAATAAACTCCGGGTTTTTACCCCTCGAAGCTTCAAGCTCTCAAACCGTCCTCGTACTCGATGAGATTTATCGGTTTAACACCTCCTTCGCTTAACTTTTTTAACTGCCGTAAAGCCAACATTACAAAGAATTTAAATGCCCCTTTTGGCACCAATGGAAAACGCCAACGTCCTATAATCGCTCCCAGATAACAAAAAGAAAGCGGCACCGGAAACACGAGTTTCTGCTATAAATATAGCTTCACAAAGCACTTACGAAACGCAGGGTCATGCTAATTAGTTCTGCCGGACCGCTCCTCGTCTTGCGCAAAACAGTCCATCGAATAGTTATACTCTATAAATGGACGGTTTGTTCACCGTCCGTGCTTGTCTATTTGAGCCCGATAATTACCGCAATAGCAGCACAAGTAAAAAGATAATTTCAGCAGGAAAAAATTTATAGACACCGATAAAAGCTCAGGATACTGCAACTGTCCGTGATTCTTCCAAGAAGAGACGGCCGAATGCCCAAGCCCCTCAGAATGACGTGTCTACTTGAAATCGATTTTAACCAGTCGCTGCTGCAAAACACCCTTGGCATCAGCTTCAAATATCTCTATCTTACCAGGAACCAAGACCTGTTGGTCTCGGGCTTTGCTATAGTCATAGCCGCGAACAGCTAAAAACTTCCGTTCAGCAACACCAGCAAACCAAATCATATCCACCAATCCACTTTCGATGTTTTGGTAGAAAACCGCTTTTGGCAAACGCGGCTCGCCACCGCCAGCCCTTTCAATCGGATGATGCCACAGCCCCTGCACTTTGACTGGCTCAGGTCCTTTGACAAGCCCGGTGGAATCTAAAAGCCGCACCGGCGCCGTTGTCATATCCAGTACCGCGCGAAGCACATCCTGCATCTCGTATTCCGGCCTAAGTACCCAAGACGTACCTGCCTGCAATATTTTAAAGCCGTCGGCTGATAATTGCCAAACAAACTCACCCTGTGGCTCCTGTGCCGAAATTCGAATGGCGTTTGACCAAGGGTAAATTTCATGATGCTGCTCGGTAAGGTAAAAACTGCCATCCGGTTTGTAGTAAGTAACCACGCAATCACGTTCAAGCTTTATTGTATCTATCCATGCCTGATAGCCACCGGTAGCCCCGATCGTCCGAGGGGCATAATCACTCGTAACAATAATCGCATTTACATCCGGGGGGTAGGCCAAAACATCTTCCTCGTATTTGCGCTGACATCCTGCGAGAACCAGGGCCAACGCAAGAGTTGACCAAAGTATCCTTTGTGTGAACTGACTAATCATTTTTGCTCTCCTGCACAACTATTAAGGTAGTTTTCTGCTAACTGCATCTGCCAGTCTGTCGGCTTATTTTCGCCACGAGTGCAAGCCAATTCCAGAAGAGCTAATCTTGGGGCCTGCTTTCCAGGTCCAACGCCGCCAGTTTTTCCATCAAAGCGTACCTTTGTACTGCATCACTTCTGGCGAGTTCAAGCAGTTTCGCCGCCGCTTCCGGTTTCGACTGCCTCAACACACGATAGCGATTTTCGCCGTAGGCATATTCTTCGAAGTCAAGCGTAGGGGCTTTCGAATCAAGCTGCAACGGATTTTCCCCCTGGTCCTTGAGTCTGGGGTCAAACCTGTATAAAGGCCAATGGCCACAGGCTACGGCCTTTTTCTGTTCCTCATATCCGGCTGTCATATTAATACCGTGAGCGATACAATGTGCATATGCGATTATAAGCGAGGGTCCGACATATCCTTCAGCCTCAACAAATGCCTTCACTGTTTGGTTGGCATTCGCTCCCATCGCCACCTTTGCCACGTAGATACTTCCATAGGTCATAGCCAGAAGCCCGAGGTCTTTTTTGGGCATTGGCTTTCCGCCCGCAGCAAACTTGGCCACCGCCCCTCTTGGTGTGGACTTAGACATTTGTCCGCCCGTGTTAGAATAGACTTCGGTATCCAAAACGAGGACGTTGACATCGGCCTCGCTCGCCAGAACGTGATCCAGCCCGCCATATCCAATATCGTACGCCCATCCATCACCACCAAGTGCCCAAACCGACTTGCGTACCAGATAATCCGCGACGCTCAATAGCTGCTCGCACTCTGCACATTTGCTCTTTTGACATTGCTTTTTAAGTTCGTCCACGCGAGTTCGCTGTTTTTCAATAGCAGCCTGCGCCGGGTCGTTGCCAAGAGTAGCGGTCCGGATTTCTCCGGCCAGTTTGGCATCGACACAGCCTTTCTCTGCCACCTTACCGAGCAAATCCAGAGCGCGCTCTTTGAATTTATCAACCGTCAGACGCATACCCATCGCGAACTCAGCATTGTCTTCGAACAAGCTATTACTCCAGATAGGCCCCCTGCCGTCCGCCCTTTTGGTGTATGGTGTTGTCGGCAGATTGCCGCCGTAGATGGAGGAACAGCCCGTTGCATTTCCAATCATAGCCCTGTCGCCAAAAAGCTGGCTGAGGAGTTTTACGTAGGCGGTTTCGCCACAACCGGCACAAGCACCAGAATACTCAAACAGAGGCTCAATAAGCTGACTGCCCTTTACGGTATCGGCTTTGAACAGTGCAGGGTCGGTATCGGGAATCGACAGGAAGTGTTTATAGTTTTCACGCTCGGTGCCGCGAATCGGTTCCTGCGGCACCATATTTATTGCCTTTCTTCCGGTAGGCTTCTTGTCCTGGTCCTTCTCTTCAGCAGGGCAGGTAAGAACACAAGCCCCACAGCCGGTGCAATCCTCGGGGGCAACCTGAACCGTGAACTTTAGACCTACAAAATCCTTGCCTTTGGCATCGGCGCTCTTGAACGTAGGCGGGGCACTTTCGAGGTACCTGGGGTCGTAAGCTTTTATTCGTATAGTCGCGTGGGGACACACCAAAGAGCATCTCCCACATTGAATACAGATACCAGGCTCCCACTGAGGTATGTTGACGGCAATGTTTCGTTTCTCGTATTTGGTCGTGCCGGTTGGGAACTTGCCGTCGACGGGCATTTTGCTTACAGGAAGTTTGTCGCCCCGCAGTGCAATCATCTCCGCGGTGACGTTCTGGACAAAATCAGGGGCATCTTCCGGGACCGGCGATCGCATCTTTGTTTTGCTGGTTACCTTATCGGGGACTTTGACTTCGTAAATCCGCTCAAGGGCGTCATCGACGGCGGCGTTATTCATCCGGACTACTTTTTCGCCCTTTTTGCCATAGGTTTTTTTGATGGCATCTTTGATGGCTTCTACAGCGGAATCGAGGGGAATAATGTTACTGATTTTGAAGAAAGCCGTCTGCATAATAACATTGATTCTTGCGCCAAGTCCGAGTTCAGCGGCAAGTGAAATCGCGTCAATAACATAGAACTTGAGTTTTTTGTCGATTATTTGCTTTTGTACCTCCTGAGGCAAGGTGTCCCAGACCTCATCAGGGCCGTGCATACTGGTAAGAAGAAACGTTGCGCCCTCGCGAGCAGTGGAAAGCATGTCATACTTTTCGAGAAAGCTGGGGTTATGGCAGGCAACAAAATCAGCTCTTGCAACAAGATAAGGCCTGCGGATGAGCCTGTTTCCGAATCGAAGATGCGATATGGTAACGGCTCCGGCTTTTCTTGAATCATAGACGAAGTAGCCCTGTGCGTAATTATCTGTCAGCTCACCGATGATTTTTATGGAGTTTCTATTCGCACCTACCGTACCATCGGCGCCAAGCCCCCAGAACATCCCGGAGAAAAGTCCCTCGCTGCTAATTTCAAAAGATTCATCAACATCAAGGCTGGTATTCGTTATATCGTCGATGATGCCGACTGTAAAGCCGTTCTTGGGTTCAGCGGCGTCGAGATTATCCAAAGCGGCCTTGACCATCGCGGGGTTAAATTCCTTTGAGCCGAGTCCATAGCGACCGCCAACAATGACGGGGTATTCCGTGAAAGGCGCTTTGCCTGCTGCCATTGCTTCGCCGATAGCCGTTCGAACATCCAGGTACAAAGGCTCACCGAGAGAGCCGGGCTCTTTGGTTCTGTCCAAAACAGCGATTTTCTTTACAGTCTTCGGCAATGCGTCAAAGAAATGCTCGCCGCTAAATGGCCTGAAAAGGCGCACCTTAATTAGCCCGACTTTCTTGCCTTGGGAAGCCAAATATTCGACAGTCTCGTGGGCGGTATCCGCACCTGAACCCATCATAACTATGATTTTTTCTGCATCGTCGGCACCGATGTAATCAAACAGATTGTATCTGCGGCCGAAAACCTTAGCGAATTTGTCCATCGTTTCCTGTACTATTTGCGGCGCGGCAAGATAGTATTTGTTGACCGTCTCCCGGCCCTGGAAGTAGACATCGGGGTTCTGGGCGGTACCTGAAATCATTGGCCTGTCGGGCGATAGTGCCCTTCTTTTGTGCTGCGCAACAAGCTCATCATCAATCACAGCACGTATATCATCGAACGCCAGCTCCTCGACCTTCTGAACCTCATGGCTGCTCCTAAAACCATCGAAGAAGTGCAAAAACGGGACTCGCGAGGCGATTGTTGCCTGTTGGGCGACAAGGGCAAAGTCCATAACCTCCTGGATGTTGCATGAGCAAATCATAGCAAAGCCGGTCTGACGACATGCCATCACGTCTGAGTGGTCGCCAAATATTGAAAGTGCCTGGCAGGCCAACGAACGAGCCGATATGTGGAAGACCGTCGGCAGGAGCTCACCCGCGATTTTGTACATATTGGGAATCATAAGCAAAAGCCCCTGAGAGGCCGTAAAAGTCGTCGTCAAAGCGCCGGTAGCCAACGCGCCGTGCACAGCGCCCGCGGCCCCGCCTTCCGACTGCATTTCCGTAACAGAAGGGACGGTCCCCCAGACGTTTGTTTCGCCCTTGGCGGTCTTAGCGTCGGCTATCTCACCCATTGCCGAGCTCGGAGTGATTGGATATATTGCAATTACTTCATTGGTGGCGTGGGCAACATAGGCTACTGCCGCATTACCGTCAATCGTAACCATCCTGCGATTCATAACTTCTCCAGTTTCTATAAATAAGAACATCTAATAACTCACCGACACAGGCCCCCATCGCCGTAACAGGTCCTGTGCATTACAAGACGCTTTTATACAACTTTCTCCGGCATTAGGCAACGTAAATTTTATCAGAATTGAGAATTGCACTCGTACAAAATGCGGCAAAAAGCGAGCAGTGCCACACCTAATTGTTAAGGACACTACAACAAATACTTTCACTGGCTTATTAGGTTCACTGCAAAGGCCGCGATCTCAAACCAGCCTGGCCCTGATTCCCGATAGTACCGGTCTTAGGTGGGGTAATTCCGTATTCACAGGACCACCAGCCGCAAGAGAACTCAAAAAATAAAATAAGAGCAACGGACGAACCAAAAGGCAGGTAAACAACAAAAAAGGAGTACCAGAAAGAGACGACCCCAGAACATCCACACCCAAAGATGCTCACAAGGTACTACTCATCTGATACTCCTTTTTTCCTGGAAGATTCATCACCCTCATCCAGAAGCCAGGAAAAAGGACATATCCTCAATTTATCGATTAATCGATATTATTATTATAAGACTTGCTATAAAAGAAGTGTTATCGGGATGTTCCTGATTTTAGGGGTCTAAATACCTGATTTCGATACTGTTTGGTGGAAAAGCTATAAGGACCGTCAAAAAATGCGCTTTTACTTCTATAAAGGCTATTTTTCGAGGGATGTTAGCCCTTTGCGGATAGCATACTTGGTAAGCTCAGCTATAGTGTAAATATCCAGCTTATTCATTATTTGCCGACGATGGGTCTCAACGGTCTTGACACTGATGTGCAACTTCAAAGCTGTTTGTTTAGTTGAGTTACCCTCGGCTATAAGCTGCAGCACCTCAAGCTCTCTGCCGGTAAGGACGTCCGATTCGGCAAGGTCAACCTTCGCCAAACGATGCAGGTAGTCATTGACCACGACGCCGGATATCGAAGGACTGAGGTAGGTTTTTCCGGCAACGACTGTGCGGATGGCTTGGGCCAGTTCCTCAAATGCGCAGTCTTTGAGTAAATAGCCTGAGGCACCACTTTTCAACATCTCCGTAACAAACAGGCTGTCGGAATGCATAGAAAGGCCGATTATCTTAACATCAGGGGATTGGCCAACAATCTGCTTAGTGGCCTGAACACCGTTTAAATCGGGCATACTAACGTCCATTATGACCACATCAGGCAGCAGCTCGCCCGTCATGCGTACTGCTGTCCGACCGTCTTTAGCTTCAGCGACAACGTCCATATCCTGTTGCTTGTCAAGGAGCGAACGAAGCCCCTCACGGGTAATCTTGTGGTCATCAGCCAGCAAGATTTTTAAGTTACTCATCTGGTTCTCCTTTTGCTTTTTTTGCCTATATGGTTTATTGGTGCAACCAGGTTAATGCGTGTTCCCTGTCCCGGCTTGGATGCGATGTCAAGATGGCCGCCAATATGGCCCAGTCGTTCATGTATGCTAAACAGGCCAAAGCCGCTGGTACTGTGATTCGCAGAAGAGGCCACGGACGTATCGAAACCAACGCCGTCATCTTCAACGCTGACCTGTACCTCACTACCTGACCTGCGCGTAGAAACCGCAACATTTTTGGCCTTCGAATGCTTTACAACATTCACCAGCAGCTCCCGCACGGCCTGAAACAGCAAGATACAAACATCATCATCCAGCGACTTTGCCTGGCCATCATCCGTAAACTCGGTCGACAAACCGTGCTGCTGCCTTGCCTGCTTGGTGAGCCATTCCAACGCAGCTTCAAAACCCAGCTCATACAGAACCGGCGGGCTCAACTCAAACGTTAAGCTCCGTGTGCTCTTGATTGTCTGCGCGACTAAATCGCTGATTTCCTGCAAGGCTTTGGCAACTTTTGATGAGCGCACCAATTCGGCCAACGATTCCAACTTCATTTTGGAGATGGCCAGTTTCTGGCTGACGTGGTCGTGGATATCGGTCGCCATTCGCCTTCTGGTGTGCTCCTCAGCAAGCGATAATTCCGAAGCGAGGGAGCGCAACCTTTTGTTAACCTTTGCAAGTTCGGCCGTTCGTCTCTTGACTCGAACTTCAAGCTCATCGTGAGCCCGTTGCAATGTTTGTTCCGCACGCTTACGGTCGGTTATGTCTCTGTGCACAGCAATTATTGCTACCGTCTTGCCCCCAATATCGTTTAAAGGAGACAGGTTAACACCCACAGGGAAAGTTGTCCCATCCTTACGTTTAGCCAAATATTCGTGACCCCGTATTTCTTCGCCGCCAATGAGGCGTTTCATTGCGTCGTGAAATTTTGGGATATCCCTTTCGTCTACGAATATTTCCGCCGGTGTCTTTCCAATTACCTCTTCCGCAGTGTATCCATGTTGTTGAACTGTTGACTTATTAATGGTAATAATCTTCCCACTCATATCGATAATGGTAACTCCATCGACCATACCATCAATAATATCTGCCAATTTCTTCCTCTCAGCTTCAATTTCCTCCTGTGCATTCTTGCGTTCGGTAATATCGATTGCCATCCCACCAATCAACGGCGGCTTGCCGTGCTGTTTTATAGGGAACTTGTACGTATTCAGACACCGGATTTCGCCGCTCTTTATCGGCACCCACTCCTCCCTGGAAGATGCCCCTTCGGCCAGAACCCTTCTGTCATGTTCTAAAACTCCCTTAGCGACCTCCGGCGGGTAATAATCCAGTGCCGTATGGTCTATCCACTTATCGGCGCCAAAGTATGCTGCCATAAATGAGTTAACATACTTGACTCGGCTGTTTTCGTCCTTGATAAAAGCAGTAGCCGGCAGTTGGCCCATGAAGGCGTCGAAGAGCTCCTGTGACTCACGCAGGGCGGCTTCGGCCTGCCTGCGCTCGGTTATGTCCCTAAACAGACCCATCAGATAAGTTTTGCCACCCAGTGTTACGGGAGCGGAGTTAACGTCGGCGTAAAAACTACTTCCGTCTTTTCTTTTGAGCGGAATATCCTTGGCAAGCGTGATTTCACCTCTCGCCTGCTTCTCAAACTGTTCCATGACATAGGCGAGGTGTTCTTCCGGATGGATATCCTTAATGCTCAGGTTTTTGAGCTCATCCAGGTCATAACCCAGCATCTGACAAATCGTCTCGTTACAGGCGGTGAATTTTTTGGTTTCCGGGTCCGCCAAAAGTATCCCGTCTGTCGCATTATCAAAGATGGCTCGAAATCTTTCCTCAGATTCCTTTAACTCGTCCTCACTTTTCCTGCGTTCGGTGACATCCACCATTACGCCCTGAAGAAATAATGGTTCGCTATTATCATTTGTCACTACCAGCGCCTCGTCGCGGAGCCATACCACACGTCCGTCGCGGGCAAGCATGCGATATTCGCAGCACAAAGGTTCACCTGTCTCGTGGGTATGTTGAACTTCGGCTAACACACGCTGGCGGTCGTCGGGGTGGAGCTGCTTTCGCCAGATATCCGGGTCTGCTTTATACTCCTCGGGGGAAAAACCGATAATCGTTTCCATTTGGGGACTGACGTAGAGCGTGCTGCTGGCTCTGTCAAGCGCAGCGATGTAAGTAATGGCTGGTATTTGCTCCACGAGAGTGCGGTATTTCGCTTCGGCCTTATGCAATTTCTCCTCCGCCCGTTTGCGACGGAGAATGTTCACGGACAGCAGCAGAATTATCAGCGTTAGCCCCCCGATAAGACCTGCTACAGCCCAAACTTGCTTTCTGTGCAGGTAATAAAACGACTGCGGCTCATGAACGATAATGCTTCCCTCAGGCACGTCGGAGAGGGGGATTCCGAAGCGTTTGAGCTGGATGTAGTCAAACATATAGGCGTTGGGGCTCTCGGTGAGGACCGGGATGTTATTGGGGTCCTCACCATTGAGGATTCGTATCGCCATTAGGGCAGCTGCCTGCCCCTGGTAACCACCATCAGCCAGTTTGCCACCCACCGGGCCAAACCCAAGCCAGCGGGAGTCGACTACATATATCGGCACAGAGCAATGCTGCTGAATCATTTCCATGCTTTGCTCTATTTTGAATGTCTCTCCGGTGCTGTCCTTCATTGCGCTGATAAGCAGCAATACAGATTCGCCGCCCAGCCCTGCGATTTTTTCAAGAAGCTCCGTCATAGTTAGCTCCGCAAGTGAAAAATGAACAATCTCGACCTGCCTGTTCAGCTGGGCCATGTAACTCTCAAGCTGTTTCTTGTAGGGCTCAAGGAACGCTGACGGATATTCACTTATGAGGACTATCTGCCCGACTGAGGGGTGGAACTCAAGAGCAACGTCAATGGTGGATTTATAGTCGTATGCCTCGACAACGCCCGTCACAGATTTGTGGTCCTGCAGCATAGAATCATCGAACCGCTGGATACCACAGAAAACCATAGGCGCCCCGGCAAAAAGAAGGTCACGATTGCCAAGAAAAAAATAGAAAGCAGCGAGGTCCGAGCAGATAATCACATCAAACTGAACATCGTGGTACTTCGCACTGCAAAGTTCTTTCGAGTAAGAGAAGGCCTCTTCGAAACTGTAACGCCTGGCATCCATATACTCGAAATACAGGTCGATATGAAGGCCAGTCTTGTCGAACTCCGTCCGGACTGCATCCATAATGCGGTCGGACCAGTCGTAGCCGCGGTGGTAGGAATTAAGGACAAGGACCTTCAGGGGTTCGTCTGCCTCGACGTGAGCCACGCCGGTATTTAGCAAACAGGCAATTATAAAGGCTGCAGCAATACACCACGCCCACGCAGTGCCGTGACGAATACGCCTTGCGGCACTGACACTGGCGGATTCCGCCCTTATCCGCCTGGGGATTGTTCGCTGAAACCGCAAGCCCCCCATTCCTTTAACAAGCGCGTTTTTAGTTTCGCTGGAACCGCACATTGCTTTTACCTCAACCCTTCCACCGATTTTAAGGCATTCGCCCGGATATAATCAGCGAGTCTGCGCCTTATATTGTTATTTTACCGCTCGATTCCAAAAAACTCAAGCCATTTCTGGGTTTCGCCTTCAGTAAGTCCCCGGCGTTTTTCAGGCGGCTCTTTCGCCTTTTTTTTCCGGCTCAGCTGCTTTTGGACATCACCCCAGAAGGCGTCGGCCTTTACGGCCGCAGCTTTTCTTGTGCGGGCAGCGCTGCGCAATCGCCGGTCACTACTGACTACGGTCAATCGCTTAGGCGCTGTGCTTATCCTGATTTTATCCTCGATTACGGTGTCGGCATCGGTAGCCCGGCCAGAAAAAAAGACTTCCAAATCACTTATATTGTCAAATTCGCTCTTGTCCGGGGGCCCTGCTCCGTCAAAAACAATTTCGCCTTTCTCGCCGGTCAGCCGTAAATACCTGCTTATAATTCTGCACAGGCGGCCGGCACTAAGCGACCCAAAATCCTCGCCGCTTTTTTTAATTGAGTGCAGCAAATTATTGCCGTCAATAATGAGTGGCATCTATACGCCATCCGCAGAAAATCTTATTTCGCCGCCGACGATTGTTTTTTCGACCTTAGCCTTTAATGTCCAGTCGTGATAGGGGCAATTTCTGCTTTTAGAGCGGAAGTTATTTACATCAACCTTGTACTCGACATCCGGGTCGATAATAGTGACATCGCCCTGTCTGCCTTTGCCGAGAGTGCCCTTGTCGACGCCGATTATCCCGGCCGGCTTTGCCGTCATCAATTCGATGAGTCCCGGCCAGTCCAGAATACCCGGCTCTAATAAGGCCTTGACGTAAAGACCCAAAGCGCATTCCAGGCAAGCTATCCCGAAAGGCGCAGTCAGAAATTCCAGCTCCTTTTCACTTTGTAAATGCGGGGCATGGTCGGTTGCCAGAGCGTCAACGAGTCCTTCGGCAACCGCTTGCTTAAGAGCTTCGATATCCTTGCTCGTTCGCAATGGCGGGTTAACCTTGTAATTTGTGTCATACTCAGCACAACAGTCTTCAGCTAAAAGTAAATGATGTGGTGTGACCTCACAGGTAATCGGCAGCGAGTCTTTCTTGGCGGCCCTTATCAGCTCGACCGAGCCTGCTGTTGATATATGCTGGGTGTGATAGCGGATTTGGCCGGGGCGGATTTTTTTGACAAGCTGAATATCACGCCAGAGCATTGCTTCCTCCGCCAATTTATCAATTCCCGGCAGACCAAGTATGGTCGAATAATAGCCGGCATTCATCACACCATCGCCGGCAAAACCCTTGTCCTGGCAGTGCTGGGCGATTACCACATCAAACATCGCGGCATATTTCAGTGCCCGCAGCATGACCGCTGGGTCCTGAACGCCGCTGCCGTCATCGGTGAAGCCAATGGCGCCGGCCTCGGCCATAAAGCCCATCTCCGCAAGCTCAACTCCCTCTCTCTGCCTGGTGATTGCGCCCATCGTATAAACATGGGTCTTCCTCGTCTGCCTGCCCTTTCGGTGGATGTACTCGACGTCGGTTTCATTTTCGATGGGGGGCTTGGTATTAGGCATACAGACCACAGAAGTAAACCCGGCCGCTACCGCAGCAGCCGAGCCGCTTGCTATCGTCTCTTCCTCTTCATCACCCGGCTCGCGGAAGTGAACGTGGATATCAATCAAACCCGGCGCAACTATCTTGCCGGCGGCATCGACAACCGTCTGAGCACGCTTGTCAATCTTGCCGATATCCGAGACAAGGCCGTTAATGATAAGCACATCGCACTTTTCGTCAACGCCGTTTGCCGGGTCTATCACCCGTCCGTTTTTTATCAAAAGTTCAGAATTCATATTTCAGAGAAAAACAATTAATCTCGCTGGGCCGCTGCCTGATTGACCAGGAACAGGACCGCCATTCTCACAGCCAAACCATTTTTAACCTGCTCCAGGATAACGCTGTTGCTGCCGTCGGCCACTTCACTTTCCACCTCAAGGCCTCTGTTAATCGGTCCGGGGTGCATAACCAGAATATCCGGTTTTGCCCTTTTCATACGCTCTACCGTCAAACCGAAATAATGCGAGTATTCCCGTACCGAGGGGAAAGGATTTCCACCGAGCCGCTCAAACTGAATCCGGAGCATATTTATTACATCAACCTTCTCGATAACCTCATCAAGCGAATAGCTGACACTGACCGGCAACCGCTCGGCCTGTGTCGGCATAAGTGTAGGCGGACCGACAAACATCACCTCGGCGCCGAGTTTTGTCATCGCCCACATATCACTGCGGGCAACGCGAGAGTGTGCAATATCGCCGACAATCGCTATTTTCAAACCTTCAAGGGTACCCTTGATTTTGCGAATGGTATAGGCATCCAAAAGCCCCTGTGTAGGATGCTCGCAGAAACCGTCACCGGCATTGACTACACAGGCATTGATGCTCCTGCTCAAAAATCTTGGCGCGCCGCCCGCGCTGTGTCTGACCACAACAATATCAATTCCCATAGCTTCCATGTTCTTGGCTGTATCCAGAAGTGTCTCACCTTTGCTGACGGAGCTGGCTTTCTTGGTAAACTCTATGACATCCGCGCTCAATCGGTTTGCGGCCAGGGCAAAGCTGTTTCGCGTCCGCGTACTGTCCTCAAAGAACAAATTGACCACGACCCTGCCTCGCAAAGGCGGGGCTTTCTTGACCGAGCGAGTGCTTATCTGCTCAAAGCCTTTAGCCGTGTCGAGAATATAGGTGATCTCCTCGGCATTGAGTTCGCGCAGGCCGAGCAGATGCTTGCGCCGCCACCTGAATTTACTTTTCCTTTTTAGCGCCATATCCTCGTGCTTCGCGTTCCATGCCCCAAGTCACAGCCTATCGGACACGACTGTTTATTCGACCACTACTTCGTCTTTTCCGTCTGATTCGACAAGGTTGACCTGCACCAATTTGCCGGGGGCAACATCAGTTTTATGACCGGCGTAATCGGCCTGTATCGGCAGCTCTCTGCCGACCCTGTCAACAAGGACCGCCAATCTTATTGCTCTGGGTCTGCCTAAATCGACAAGGGCATCCATTGCTGCGCGCGTCGACCGGCCGGTATATAGAACATCATCAACCAAAATAATAATTTTGTCGTCTACGTTAAAACCGATTTCGGTGGTTCTTACCTGCGGCTGGTCAGTGCTTTGCGGTGAATTCAGGTCATCCCGGTAAAGTGTTATGTCCAAAGTGCCATACGGAACATCTTTGCCAACCTCCCGCGATAACAGGCTCGATAACCGCTGGGCGAGAATCTCTCCTCTGCTGCGAATTCCAATCGTGGCAATATCCACTTCATTCGGGATTTCGGCGATAATGCGACTTGCCAATTCCTGGAGAATCCGCTCTATCTGCTCAGAACTTAGAATTACTTTCATATTTATGGCAAACCCTTAGCCAAAATGAGCCGAAATACGCGCTTGAGTATAGCGACTGCGCTTGGTAATGGCAAGATTTCTGAATTAAGTTTTTAATGACCAGCATTTTTTATGCTGAAAACGCTGTAAGACAAGAATTGGCAGGTAATGTGCTTGAAAAAAGGGTTTATTTTTGGTATCATATTAGTAAGAGTGCATGGTCGCGTAATCATAGATATGCGTTTTCTTAAATATGCGTCCTGGGGATAGTTGCGCGGCTTTTGGAGCTTTTACCTATTACTTACAAAGAAAGGAAATGGCTCAAATCAGTAAAAAAATGCTCATATTGGGCATAATGGCCTGTTCGACGGCAATGCTGGCATTTGCGCACCCCGCCAGTGGGGCCGAAGGCGGGCAGGGAGAGAAGATGCTGCAGCCGCAAGGGCTGAACTGCACCGGAATCTACGCGTTAAGACGAATAGACCCCAACTTGACAGGTTCCGGCGTCAAATTTGCCGTTATCTGTCGGAGCATCACTTACATTGATGGTGAGCCACAAAACGATTACCGACCGAGCGTCGAGAATAATTGTCTCGCAGACAAACAACTGACATTCCACGACCAAGGGAATCCTCCGGCAGGCATCTCCCCACATTCTACCGCCATCTGTTCGATATTGCTCGGCCAGGACCCAAACGCATTTTACCCCCAAGTCGGACAATTTCACTATCAAGGAGTTGCACCAGAGGCACAGGCAGACGTCTATGAGTTCTGGCATTTCCTCAGCAATAATATATTCCCCTGCTCGGCGCCTGACGCAGATGTTTTAACTGCCAGCATCGGCAATCAGTTCCAGGACTGGTGGACAAGAGGCTTTGAATCATTGGCCGAGCGATACGGCCTGGTCGTCGTCGCAGGCGTAGGCAACGGCTCGGACGTTCATGACCCACTGCTTTATCCCGGGGCCGGAGCCAACGCCATTGGCGTTGGAGTTGTTGACTCAGTAAAGACCGAAAATCTTGCAACCAATCTGGCACATTTCTCTCTGGCCCATCCGGAACATTCCAGTTTCGGCCCAACTGCGGATGGCCGGTGCAAACCTGACATCGTCGCTCCCGGCAACTGTCTGGCCGCTGATGACAATGAGCCCAACCAGTATGAACCGACGGGCAACTGGTCGAGCTTCTCAACGCCAATAGTAGCAGGAACAATCGGGCTGCTTGTGCAGAAGGCCAAAGAGGACCCAAGCTTAAGTTTGGCCGTCTCGCCGGAAGGCGGTAATTGTGTGATAAAAGCTATTTTACTAAACTCGGCGAGGAAGCTACCCTACTGGCACAAAGGCGAGCTGGCAAAAGATGATGACCACTTTGCCCCGCTCGACTACATTCAAGGTGCGGGTCTGCTAAATGCCGTCGGTGCTTACGAACATCTAACCGCCAGGCCAGCCAAACCGGGCAATGCCCCAACAATCGGGTGGGACAACAATGTGCTGGAAAAAAGTATAATCGCAGAAAATATTTATAGAATAAACATTACCAACCTAACAGATAAAATCATAACGACCACGCTCGCCTGGAACAAGCACTACAACAATACTTATCCCTTTGAACCGAGGCCCGACAAAGACACTAATCTGAGACTTGAACTATGGGCCGTTGACCCGGAGAACCATAACAACGACCGCCTCATTGATTACAGTGACAGCAGCACCGACAACCTCGAGCACATCTGCTGCCGCGCAGATGCCAACTACAGCACTTATGAAATCGTCGCTTCATATAGCGGCGTGAATGACCAGAACGAAATAGCCACAGCCCAGCGGTACGGCCTGGCCTGGAATGTAAGCGAGGCCGAAAACAGTGACAATATCCTTTGGTATGACCTCAATGCTGATGGTATTGTCGGTGAGCCGGACTTTAAGATTCTGCTCAATAACCTGTTAATAAACAGTGGAAAATCCCTCGAAGGTTATTTATTCGGTGATATCAATACCGACGGCCAAATCGACGTCAACGATGTCGAAATCATCCTGAAACACAAAGACCTCAAAGCGGACTGGCACGTACAAAACACGCCAAAATAGCCAAGTCATCAAAGCCAAAAACTTCTTTTAATTCTTCCTCATTTCTGGTAAAAGTGCACTCCACGATATTATACGCTCAGTACGATAGCATCTATGAATTTGGTTGTACGGAAATCACGGTTAAGAGGGACGGCAACAATCCCGGCGTCGAAGTCGCACACGATACGCGCTATTGCAATCGCCTCCTTGGCAGAAGGTCGGAGTATTATCCGCAAGCCGTTATTATCCAGCGACACACAAGCAGCCGTGGATTGTTATCGAGCCTTAGGTACCGAGATTGATACATCAAATGCGGCGCAATGGAAGCTAACTGGCACGGGCGGGCAAATCAAAGCCCTTGAGAAAACCATCGATGTGGGCAATTCCGGCACTACGCTGCGCATAGCTATGGGTTCAGCCGCTTTAGTGCAACCCGGTCAAACTGTCAGCCTCACCGGTGATGAGCAAATCCAGAGCCGTCCCGTTGCCCCATTAATGGAGGCCCTTAGTAACCTTGGGGCAGAATGCACCAGCATTAAGAATAACGGCAAAGCACCCGTAGAAATAACCGGTCAACTTGCAGGTGGAAAAACCGCTATCGCCGCCTCTACCAGCCAGTATTTGTCCAGCCTGCTTCTTTGCACGCCTCTGGCGGCTAATGACAGCGAGATAGAGGTCAGTCTTCTGAACGAGCCGGGCTATGTGCAGATGACGCTCGACTGGCTCGACAAGCAGGCAATTGAATATCAAAATGATAATATGCAGCATTTTAAAATCAAAGGCCGGCAAGGTTACAAGAGCTTTGACACAACAATACCCGCTGATTTTTCAAGTGCCACGTTCTTTCTCTGTGCCGCTGCTCTTGTGGCGGATGAAGTAACCTTGTTGGGGCTGGATTTCGAGGATAGTCAACCGGATAAGGCGGTGGTTGACTACCTAAAGGCAATGGGCGCAGATATAAAGATCGAGCCGGCTTCAGTGACAATCAGGGCAACCACACTGAAAGGCATCGAAATAGATATGAACAAGACGCCCGACGCCCTTCCTGCTATGGCCGTTACCGCCGCCTTTGCCGAAGGTACAACCCGCCTTGCAAACGTGCCTCAGGCACGAGGCAAGGAGACCGACCGAATTAAATGTATGGCCGAGGAACTGAGAAAAATGGCCGTAGATGTTGAAGAACTGCCTGATGGGCTTATAATACGACCCGGTAAGCCCAGGCCAGCTGAGCTGGATGGCAGATGCGACCATCGAATCGTGATGGCCTTGTCTCTGGCGGGCCTGGTGTTGGACGCCCAATGCACCATCGATACCGCTGAGGCGATAAGCGTCACGTTTCCTGACTACGTAGAATTGATGAAAAGTATCGGCGCAAATATGCAAATGATTGATTAATCTCAAATAAAGGAAGTGGATAATTAAGAAGAAAGGCATCGTATTCGCTGGCGCTATCTGTTTTGTTGCTCTAGCTGTTGTCTCATGCAAACAGAAGGAAGCCAAGGAAACTGGCCCTTTGTTTCGGATAGAAAAAAGGGATAAGTACGGTTTTATCAACGGGCAGGGAAAGGTTGTGATCAAGTGCCGTTTTAAATGGGCCGGGGACTTTTCCGAAGGACTGGCACGAGTATTCATCGCTGGCAAATATGGCTACATTGACAAGTCAGGAGAGAGCGTTATTGAGCCCCTATTCGATATGGCAGGTGATTTTTCTGAAGGTTTGGCACGTGCGGAGATTGAGGGTAAATATGGATTCATCGACAAAACAGGGGAGTTTGTGATCCAGCCGAAGTTTCTGCATAAGCCAAAGCCTCACGATCATTCATTTGACTTCTCCGAAGGTCGAGCACGGGTAAATATTGACGGCAAGTGTGGATATATCGATAAAATAGGCAAGACAGTTATCAAACCACAGTTCGATTACGTGGAGTTCAGTGGTCGTTTTTCCGAAGGGCTGGCACGTGTACGTATTGGCCGCAAGTGGGGCTATATCGAGAGAACGGGAGAGTATGTAGTCAGGCCCAAGTTCAATTATGCTGAGGACTTTTCGGAAGGCTTGGCGGCTGTAAAGATTGGCAGCAAATGGGGCTACATCAACAAAAGCGGAAAGACGGTCATCAAGCCTCAATTCGACATTGCCCGGGACTTTTCTGAAGGGCTGGCAGTTGTATGGATTGGCAACAAAAAGGGCTACATCAATAATAGCGGAGAAATCGTTATCGCGCCGGAGAACCGGGACTGTGGCAAGTTTTCTGAAGGACTTGCAGTTGTAATATTTGTGTCGGGCACTCGCGCCAAATGTGGCTATATCGACAAAACGGGGAAAATCGTCATCGAGCCACAGTTCCTTAATAATCCTAGCGAATTTTACCAAGGGCTGGCACGAGTAGAAAAGTACGGCAAGTGGAGATATATTGACAAAACAGGAAAGGTTGTTTGGAAGCCATAGCAAAAAAAATTGGTTGCGTATCCACCCTAAAGGTTCTTGCCTGAGGCCAAATAGAGTTACAATTAAGTTTGTTAAGGAGAGATTAGAAATGATTGGCTGTCACATAGGACGAATGTTTCAGGTAACTGTTGCAGGCGGTTCCTACCAAGAAGGCTTAACGGCCGTCGTGCAGGGACATCCACCCGGGATGTTATTGACCGAGCAGGAGATTTACGGAGATTTACTTCTGCGAAAGCCTGGCGCGGACGAATTATCCAGTCCGCGAAAAGAGCCTGACCTTCCGATTATATACTCCGGGCTAAATGCCACCGATACGATTGAGGGAGCAGGGAACAGAAACCATACGAACGGGACTCCGCTTACAATCCTGATTCCCAACCTCGACCGGCATTTTGTTCACATCAAGCAATATCAGGACACGAACCGCACGCCCCGGCCGGGCCACGCATCCTATGCCTCATTCATAAAATACGGCCCTGACGACGACGCCATCGGCGCCGGTATATTCAGCGGGCGCTATACATCCACCATCGTTGCGGCCGGATATGTCGCCAAAAAAGTGCTGAAAAAATGCGGCATAGAGGTCTTTGCATATGTAAGAGAAATCGCCGGTGTACGGTCCCCGGATGTGGCTGCCGAGCAGGCCCTTGAGTACTCCAATAACTACAAAAAAATGCGCAGCGACCTCGACCCGTTTTACCAGGAAATCTATGTCAAAGACCGCATAACAATGGAGATGCGATTTCTGGAAAAGATGAAAATATTGGCTGAGATTGAGCAACAAATCGATGATATCCGCGGCAAAGCCCCGAAGATAAAGGGCACCGAGGTCCGGGACAAATACGGAGTGCACCCGATAGTTAACTGTCCCGACATTGACGCAGCACAGAAGATGGTCGATGCCTGCAATAAGATTGCCAAGACGGGTGATTCGGCCGGCGGTATAGTCGAAGTGGTCGTAACCGGTGTGCCGACCGGTCTGGGCGAGCCGGTCTTCGATAAGCTCGACGGCCAGTTGGGCAAAATGCTCGGAATCGGTGCCGTCAAGGGCGTTGAGGTCGGCGCCGGCTTTGCCGTTAAAGATATGACCGGCATCGAAAACAACGACCAAATGCGCGCCGAAAACGGCAAAGTTGTTTTCGATTCGAATAACGCCGGCGGTATCACAGGCGGTCTTTCCACAGGACAACCAATCGTTGTAAGACTCGCTGTCAAACCGACACCGACGATTGACAAGCCACAGACGACGATTGACAAATATACCATAGAGAACAAAAAGCTGGCAGCCATCACTAGGCGAGACCCGACGATTGTGGCCCGCATATGGCCGGTTGCCGAGAACTACACGGCAATGGTTATACTCGACAACCTGATGGCACACTATGGCTACCAAGCGCTCAAGAGCAAATAAAGGGGGCTTTCCAAAAGTAAAAAAGCCCCGGCACAGCCGGGGCTAATTTGGTCACTATTACGTTTTCGTCGTTAGTACGGGAAAGGATAGGCCGGTAGAGTAGTTGACCAGTCACTCTCGTTGAGGTTCGGCGAAAGGTCCCGTACCCTGAAACGGAACATGAGGCCCTGATTCGTTCTGCCTACTGGAACATCCCATATCGGTAGATCTGTCCAGCCACTGCTGTAGCCATTAGGAAAGATGCCGGGATACTGAACACATTCGAAGTAATACTGCACGCCGGCACCTTCGGGGTCTGTCGCTACCGCTGCTGTCATATGAGCCCAGGCATTGAATCCTGAGCCGGTTTCGTAAGGCTGGCCATTATTGATTGCATTCGGGTCCCACATCACAGGCCACGGTGAATTCACGTCCTCCTCAACTCCCTCCTCAGGTATAACTGTTACCGTGCTCGACCAACCGGTTTCGTTGCGCCACACAGACCCATCGCGAGCCTTCACTCTATAGCTATACGCGACTCCGGTCATCAGGCCCGTATCGGTATAGGTTGATTCATTCTGCCAGTCGCTGTCATCTCCGCCCGGCAGGTTCGAAGTTTCCTCAAAATAGTATTGCACGCCTCCGCTGGGGTCCGTGGCGGTGGTCGCTCTCATTGTAGCTGAAGTTTCTGAGGCCGCAGGCTCAGTCTGCCATGTCATAGGGTCAGGCGTCGGCGGCGTGCGGTCCACCAGTTCACCCGCCACGGCATAGCCGATATATGACCAGTCAGTCATGTTATGGGCGGCGTCTCTTGCCCTAACCCTATAGCCGTATTTCTGGCCTGTTATAAGACCCGAATCAACGTGTGTCTCACTGGGATTCCAATCCCAGATGCGGTAGACATCACCCGACGCGAAGTAGTAACGCTCAAATTGATATTCCACCTCTGAGCCGGAATTGTCGCGAGCTGTTGTCGCAAGCATCGTAATATCGGTCTGACTCGTCGAGTAAGGTGGAACCGCCCACGTCATCGGGTCGGGCGTCGGAGGCATTTCATCAAATTCCAGGAAATTCTGCGCAAACAGTGCATAATCCTCCAGGTTAACAACACCGTCACGATTCAAATCCTTGCCGTGACACCAATCAGGGAACTCGCAGCCCACGTTCAGCCAGTGCAGGTTAAACCTATACAAATCAGCCGCATCAACATCGCCGTCATAATCAAAATCGCCGACTAAATCGCTCCTCAGAACATAATGATAGCCAATATCCACCTGAGCGTCAGGATAATCAGACGGGTCGAGACCATCAAGCACGCCATCTGTGCGGGTTGTGTGCCTGTACATATCGAGAGAGTGTGCAGCGTCGCTGCCTGCATCAACACAGGGGCTCAGTTGTATCTGATTTGAATCGGCAGCAGGCTGACTCAGGAAAAAACCGCCTGAGTCACCAAAGTTGCCTAAATCACCGAAAACGAAAACCGGGGCGTCAGCGCTGGTGCCATGTAAATTGTTGGCGTCATCCCAATTCAGGACGCAGCCGGGATCGACCCACACGCCCAAGGCGCCGCCCTGAACGTCGCTATAGCTGACGCTGACCGCACCAGAGCTTATGTTGGTACCAATCGCAATCTCGTTCCCGAAGTCGGCCGAGTTGTCCCACAGAATACTATCAATGATAAAAGTATTGCCCCCATCGGAGCAGTATACACCGCCTCCGGCCTTGTTTGCAAAGAAACCTCCTGAGACTAAGTTGTCAGTTATCGTGCAGTTGGAAACCTGCAGTTGCGTAAGCAAACTCGCCGATACACCGCCGCCGTTCCTTCCGGCCATATTGCCTGCCAGCAGGCAGTTTGTAAGCTCGTCATCGGTTTCTCCGCTGAAGAATATGCCACCGCCGGAGGCCCCGGCCTCGTTGCCGATAAACGTGCAATCAATAACTTGACCCGTCATCCTGTCAGCGTACATCCCACCTCCGTCACCGGGTAGATAATAGTTGCGGTTCGGGTCATATTCGTTCGGGTCGTTGTCCTCGCCACAGGGGTCGGTGACCATGCCAAAAGACTCGTTATTGGTAAAATCGCAGCCGATAACAGTTGCCGGACCGTCAATGCCCAACAATGCGCCGCCGCGATATGCTATGTTGGATTCGAAGCTGCTGTCGACAACCCTGGCATTTGAGTCTCTATAGTATATCCCGCCTCCGAGAGAGGCCTTGTTTCGGCCGACGAAGCAGTCCACAAACGTAACCATAGCGGTTCCCTCGGCACAAACGCCGCCGCCGTGCCCCGTGTAGGGGTCAAGGTGATAGTATGCGCGTAGATAATCGTCGGCACCCGGTTGAGGATTGAAATACGCGTCACGGTCTTCGTCCGGCCTGACAGCAGTATTGTCCGTTATCGTGCAACCGATGAACATTACATTGGAATCCGCCGAACAGTATATGCCAGCGCCATAGCTGGGTAGTTGATAGCTTATTTCCGGCTCCATGTCATTATCCCCCGCTACCCAGACGCCACCCTCACCGCTCATCCCGCCGGATGTGCGATTGCCGTTGATTGTGCAGTTTATAAATGTAACGGCGCTGTCAGTATCACAGAATACACCACCGCCGTATGCACTGTACCACCGATAGTCTCCCATGTAAGGCGGCCCCCGGTAATCCGTCCAGACCGTCCACAAATCGACCCCGGGCAAAAGCTCCCAACTCAAATCCTCCGGATGAATGTCAGGATAGGGCGGTAAAAGCGGTTCACAGGGGTCTCCAATCGCCATCGACAGCGTGCTCCAGTTACCGCCGTAGTTGGGCATTCCGCCGGGGTCCGCATCGTCACCGCCGTCGGCCGTTGCCGCCGCCGGCGTGATTATCGATGATTTGGCAGTTTATAAAGGTCGGCTCGCTGCCTTTGCCGCAGTATACCCCGCCGCCGCGCGCCCACCCTCCCCAGCCGCCTCGACCAGCGTTGTGGGTCTCATCGGCGCCGCAGCCGCCAGAGGCATCGCCGCCGCGCATCAGATTATCCCTGATTATACAGTTCTTGATAGTCGGGCTGGCTCCGTCTGCGATTCTGATTGCGCCGCCTTCAACACCGGGACCGTCTACGCCGTTCTCACCCGGACAGTCCACGGGGTCGATCATTAAGCCGGGCTGCCACCCACAGTTCTGGATAGTAAAACCCTCTAAAACGCAACGCGAATCCGCATTTTGGCCAAAGTTGATACGACGCTCAACATAATCAGTGCCGTCAAGAATTGTTGCTGACGGGTCGTTGGGGTCCATAGCCCTCAGCGTAATGGGTTTGTTCAACAGTATTGTCGGGCCGTACCAAACGCCGGGAGGTACCAGGACATTATCGCCGGGTCGCGCATCGCGCACCGCCGACTCAATAGTAGGATAGCCGACGTCGCCGACAGTAATAGTACGCGGCATATCGAAGCTTACGCTCACATTCTTGTCGGCATTCATAAAAACAGTATTGGTTGTCTCAGTGGAAGAATCGTCGTCGGTTCCGCCCCAGGCCTCAACTCGCCACCCGGCAGCGGGCGTCGCAGTAACCGTTACAACGGTGCCGCCATAGTACCAGTAAGCATCGGAGACCGCGTCGTAAAGGACCGGCGCGGGCGAGGTCACCTCGACTGTACCCATCCCGCCGGTAACGCTTACGGTCAGCCGGAACAAAGAAGTGCTGATTAGCGTGGCATAATGATAACCTAAATCAACTACACCCGCGTCGCCGACGTTGTCTGTTCGTGTCGTGGACGCATCCAACCCAACGCTTGCAGCCAGGACGCTGCCAGCGTCCACGGCAGGACTGTCAGAAAACTGACCCGCAGCTGTCTGGCTAAGATAGAACATGCCTAACGGCCCGCTTACAAACAGCGGGTCACCGTATATATTATTACTGCCGCCCGGAATGTTGCCAATTTCAGAAGGACCCGTGTAAGTCAACTGCGTGCCGGAATCGTAGTAGTCGCCATGGATATTATTGTAGAATAGACTGTATTCTACCAGTGCATCGCCGCTCGGGTCCTCCTCATGTATGGCGTGGTTATTACAGTTTGTGATTATCGAGTCGGAAATCTGCGGTAATGAATCCCAGTTGGCAAATATTCCGCCGCCGTACGTGCCTGCAACGTTAGCGGCAAACGTGCAGTTTTCAATCTCGGGCGTTGCACTGTAACAGTGTATCGCGCCGCCGTAGTCAGCCGCAGAGTTGCTGGCGAAAAGGCAGTTTTGGACCTGATGAGAGCCTCTGCCGTCAAGACTGATTCCGCCGCCGGACGCCCAGATACCATCGGCTATATTATTCCTGACAAGGCTGTCGCGGATCAGCAGGTCGGTGTACTGACAATTCACGCCGCCGCCGTTATAGGCCGTGGCACGATTTCCGGTAATGTCGCCGCCTATAATCTCGACGTCTGCTGAGACAAGGTCCATTCCTCCGCCTTCCAGCGCCTTGTTATTACCAACGTAACAGTTGGTGAAATTGATATCGGCCAACTCTGCAGAGATACCGCCGCCATATCTCGCCTCATTTGAGACGAAACTGCAGCTGTTAAAGTCTAATGTCAGTGGTACGCCGCCATAGACGTCCATTCCGCCCCCAAAGCGGCCCGCTACATTGTTGCCGAATGAGCAGTCCGTAAGCGTGGCATCACTCTTGCACTTGACAGCCCCGCCGTCATTCGCGGCCGAATTGCCCCCGAACGTACAGTTTCGAAGGTCCACAGTACATCTGGAACCGATATACAAAGCGCCGCCGGCCCCAAAGTCTATATGTGTATCTGTCTCAAGGTCGCCCCCGTCGTTGGGGTCGGAATTGCCGGAGAATAAACACGCCCGGCTGGGGTCGTAGCTATTGTGAATGATTACATTACAGTCGTCTCCGAAATATATCGCCCCGCCGAGGTTGTCTATGAAGTCGCAGTTATTAAGATTAACATTGTTATTGCCATAAAAATACAGCGCCCCTCCCACTGTGGACCTGACCGCGGGAAGCCCGCCGTATCCCGGCAATCCAATAGCCGCGTAAATCTGGTACCAATACGAGATTTCGTAGGCCCTGTTGTTCGTGAACGTACAGTTGGTGAAGCTCGCATTTGTACCCGCTTTGTAGTAAGCCACGCCCCCGGAAATATAACCATCGGGCACGGCTATACCGTTAAAGCCCTCGAAAGTCGGCGGGTCAGCGTCGTTGCCCTGGCTCCTGGCGCCACCTTCGCCGCCGAGGCCGATAGTCGCGGCACTGCCTTCGAATGTACAATTGGTTACGATTGGACCACCGCCGCCTTCAGAATAAATGACGCCACCTGTGCCGTCACCCCAGCCCCATCCGGCGTCACCGCCTGAGGCCTCATCCCCGTCCCAGGTC